>Ga0209633_10002610_pt1 | contig 17229 bp, 16 predicted proteins | sample Cruoilmetagenom1_FD_187290 | JGI IMG/M metagenome (GOLD analysis project Ga0209633, IMG submission 187290) | Oil polluted marine microbial communities from Coal Oil Point, Santa Barbara, California, USA - Sample 1 (SPAdes) (version 2) | ecosystem: Environmental > Aquatic > Marine > Oil seeps ... | reverse complement strand
TTGATGGACTTAATCCCAAAACAGATACGTCTCTTGCCCTTATTGAGCAGGGACGGGCTGACGGTATTCAGATTGATACGGCAACCATTGACAGGCTGTATTTCGAGCGGCAGGCTTTCGTTACAGTTGAGGACTCAGAAGGTAGCTTCGGACCACAGGCACTGAACGGTTACCAGTTGATTCTGATGCGCAAGGAGCCGCCATATGATTTAGCCTTTCATTATGCGACGCATTTATTATCCCTCTCCGGCACTCTAGTGGTCAATGACCCGTCGGCGTTACGAGATCTCAATGAAAAGCTCATTGCCCTGCCGTTTCAGCAATATATGCCTGCTACCCTGGTCAGCTCAAGTCAGACAAGTATCGGCGCTTTTGTAAAAAAACATAAAGGTGGTGTCATTAAAGCTCTGGACAGTTTTCAGGGTAAGTCGGTGGAGCGGCTTTCCATTTCAGATGGAGCACTGATTAAACATTATACCCATGACGGCACTCAACCGGTAATGGTGCAAGAGTTTCTCGACAGTGTTTACGATGGTGACAAGCGGGTTCTGATTCTCGGCAAAGATTTTCTTGGTGCATCGCTGCGTCGGCCCCGAGAGGGATATCACGCTAATTTTGCCAATAGTGAGGCCCTGCCTGCATCACTTACACTCAGAGAACGGGAGATTGTCAATGAAATTGCTCCTTGGCTGGTCGAACAGGGTGTCCATTTCGCTGGTCTTGATTTTATCGGCGAAACATTAACCGAGATTAACATTACCTGTCCAACAGGAATTATGCAGATATCAGAGATCGAAGGGAGAAACCTGGCCCAGGAGATGATCGATTATTTCATCGCCCTTTGCCAAAAGTAGATTAGTGCCTTACTCCAGAATTTCTGTCATAAAAAACAAGAAATCCAGGAAGGTTGTTTAAAATTATATTGTTTAATATACTTCCATGGCACTTATCCAAGCATTCTAAAATTCCGATTTATTCGGGTTAGGGACATATATGCTTGCACTTGAAATTGACAATCTTCATAAGCGCTACAGGGGTGGTGTCCAGGCACTGCAGGGTATTTCCCTTGGCGTTCAGGAAGGAGAATTCTTCGGTCTTCTCGGCCCGAACGGAGCGGGCAAGACAACGACAATTGGTATAATCACCTCACTTGTTACGAAGACAGATGGCAGGATTAAGGTATTCGGTATCGACATTGATGAAGATTTTCCAGCTGCCAAGAGGCTGATTGGTGTTGTACCTCAGGAATACAACTTCTCAATCTTTGAAAAAGTAGAGGATATTGTTTGCCAGCAAGCCGGCTACTATGGTATTTCCAGATTGCAGGCCCGCCAGAGTGCAGAAAAATATCTGCAGAAGCTTGGCCTCTGGGAGAAACGGCATGTGGCAGCTCAAACATTGTCCGGCGGCATGAAGCGCAGGTTGATGATCGCTCGCGGCCTGGTACATGAGCCCAAATTACTGATTCTTGATGAACCGACTGCAGGAGTTGATGTGGAGCTTCGTAGGGGAATGTGGGAGTTCCTGGCAGAACTTAATGCATCAGGAAGAACTATTATCCTAACCACCCATTACCTCGAAGAAGCCGAACTGCTCTGTAATCAGATTGGTATTATTTCAGGAGGGGAATTGATTGAAAATACAAGCAAACGCTCTTTACTCAGAAAACTGGACAAAGAAACGTTTGTTTTCAATACCAAAGAGCCAATTACGGGCCTACAGTCTCTCAATCCATTTGAGTTCATTGTAGTTGACGAGACAACAATGGAGATAACCTTGAATAAGGAAGAATCACTCAACCATATCTTTGAGGTTTTGGATAACCAGAACATCATTGTCGAGAGCATGCGAAACAAGACAAACCGGCTCGAAGAGCTTTTTCTTGAGATGGTAGAGCAATGAACCGTAACCTGACCTCTTTTACCTGCATTGCCCGGAAAGAAACGACCCGGATATTTCGTATATGGATACAGACACTGGTGCCGCCGGTGATAACCATGATCCTTTACTTTATCATATTCGGACGACTGATAGGCTCCCAACTCAGGGATATCGGCGGCTATGATTACATGGCCTTTATTGCACCAGGGTTAATAATGATGTCCATCATTACCAATTCCTACACGAATACAGTCTCTAGTTTCTTTAGTGCTAAATTTCAACGTAATATTGAAGAATTACTGGTTAGCCCAACGCCGGATTGGATTATTGTCTTGGGGTATGTCTCGGGTGGTATGGTTCGGGGACTCGTTGTCGGTTTTCTTGTGTCGATTACAAGTTTCTTGTTTACAAGGATACCACTTTTTAATCTCGGTTATGTCGTGATGTTCGCAGTTCTTACCAGTTTTGTTTTCTCATTGGCGGGAATGATTAACGGTATCTTTGCCCGGAAGTTTGATGATATTTCCATAATCCCTACTTTTGTCATTACGCCCCTGACATACCTTGGAGGGGTTTTTTATTCAATATCTTTGTTGCCGGATTTCTGGCAGGCCCTCTCCCGAGCCAACCCGATCATTTATATGGTTGATGGTTTCCGCTATGGTTTTCTTGGGGTCTCTGATATCAATGTCTTGACAGGTTTGGGTATGCTGGTGTTGTTCTCAATTATACTTTTTTCTATAAACCTTTTTCTGCTCAAAAATGGAGTAGGTGTCCGGACGTGACATCAACGGGATGTTGATGCTTCGGAAGCGATGAAAGGAGGTGCAATCGTGGTAAAGTTATACTTATGGGATAGTTGCCCATACTGCCGGAAAGTCTCTCGAGCGGTCAAAGGTCTAGGTCTGGCTGAAGGAGTTGATTATGAAAAAATAGAGGCGGGAGCAGGAACCCCAGGCAGGATGACCGTGCAGCACCTGGGTGGTAAAGCGATGGTTCCATTTTTGGTTGATGGTGATCTTCGTATGTATGAGAGTGACGATATTATTTCTTATTTACAGTCGAAAGTCAGGAATACTTGATCATGTTCTCAGCGACAAGGAGAGGATTGGACGGCTATAATGCGAGAGGTGAAAATTGAGGAATCATCCCACGAATCAATCTTCAGCATAATTGCTAGCAATAAAATTCACCATTTCTGGAACATATTTCTCGCCCCATCCGGAAGAGTTTGCAGAACTCAAAACATTTTCTACAGATGGGGAGACAAAGCTTTTCGCATTAAGTGCATCAGCCATTTTTGTATAATACCCAACATCTTTAAGCCCATTTGCTATGGAAAATGTAAGTTGCCCCGGGTTGTTATCCACCGCGCAGGCTTTTATAAAATCCATCATGCCAGAGTGAAGTGGTCCCGCGGCCATTACTTTATAAAGTGTTTCGCGCTTTAACCCTGCCAGGTCAGACATGGCAAAAGCCTCAGACATAACACACGCTGTGGTCATAGCAAAATAATTATTAATTATTTTTAGAGTATGACCTGCCCCAATCACCCCGACATGAAAAACGTTTTCCCCAAGATCTTCTAATATTGGCTTCGCTCGAATAAAATCTTTATCTTCACCCGCTGCCATAATATTAAGCAAACCATCCCGAGCGTGAATGGGAGTCCTTCCAAGAGGTGCATCCATCAGGGATCCACCTTTATCATGACATTCTTTTGCCATGGATATGGTAGATGCAGGCAGTGATGTGCCAAAATCGATGACCAGGGTACCTGGACGAAATTGACTAAATATTCCCATTTCGCTGCGCATGACAGATTCAACTGCAGCCGAAGTATTCACACAGATCATTATAATTTCGGCCAGTTCAGCCAATTCACCAGGAGTTTTAACTTCCGTTGCTCCTCGTGCAACAGCAGCGTCAATGGTTTTTCTGTTGCGATGTGCAATAACTGTGATGGGGTAACCAAGGTCTTGCAAGCGCTGAACCATTGCAGTCCCCATCAGGCCTAAGCCAATAAACCCGATTTTTGTATTCCGATGTTGAGCCATTTTGCATCTCCCATTTGTTGGCTATGTAAAAAAACAGTTTATTGTAGCCTGACAACGGTACATAATGATTCCCTTGCTTACCATTCTTGACAAACTCGTAAAAAGGTCATTTGGAGTTCCAGATGGCTAAGTCAAAAAGTTCGATATACGAGGCGTAGCATTTTTCTCAGGCCCTCAACAATACATATGGTATGTTGAGGTTCTGAGAAAAACCCACAACGAAGGAGATCGGACTTTTTACGACGCCATCATTCTTGCATTATCAAAAATTGACAGGAGCAATCCAGGCCCGCTCTATGGTTCTAATCTACTGTAAATTTTAAGGGCAAACTCTGTTGCCAGTTTTGCAGACTCACCTGAAATCATAGGCTCACTGTCATTATGGACCGCACTTATAAAATCCTTCAGTAGCGCTTCGTGCCCTGTTGTATCTGCAACAGCAGCACTGGCAGCTCCAGAATGAATGGGTCCTTGAAGCTCTTTGGAAGGGTTGTCCATCCCCTGAATATGCCAGCCGGTGATTCTGCCGTTTGTAAGAATAACTGACCCTTTCTCCGCATGCAGCGTAAGAGTCGGATCAAAGCCGGGATAGGCCACAGTTGAGGCGATGAAGCTACCTGTCATCCCGTTTGCATAACGGAAAATTGATACACCATGATCTTCCACTTCAATGTCATGGCCATATGTACTTGTAAAAGAATGTACTTCATCGGGCAGACCAAAAAACCAGGCGTAAAGATCAAGTTCATGGCAGGCCTGCTGCATGAACGGCCCACCTCCGTCTATTTTCCACGTACCACGCCACTCTCCGCTGTCGTAATAGCCCTGGTCTCTCCAGCACCGGACAGCGAATTCGGCGGAATAAATGCGGCCAAAGGCAGCGTTATCAATCAGTTTTTTTAAAGTTATATTATCAGGGCTTACCCGGTGTTGAAAGGCAACACCCAGCCTTACCTTATTCTCCCTGCAGGTAGCGATCATCCGCTCCATGTTGGCCGTGGTGATGTCGAGAGGTTTTTCCGTGAAAACGTGTTTGCCGAGATGTGCAGCAGCTACCGCCCCCTCATGGTGTAGCCCATTTGGAGTGGCAAGGATTACGCCATCAAACTCTGACTTGATTTCACCAAGGCTTGGGGCAATCTCAATATTTTCCGGAACAAAATCAGGCTGACCGCCATGCCTGCTCACAAGCGCGACAAGGCTGGCCGCCTTAATTTTACTGACAGCCAGAAAATAGGTGCGGCTGATATTTCCTGAACCAACGATGGCAAATCTGAACTCTCTTTGCATGAAATAAATTCCCGAAAGCTTGCATTTTTACTTCTATCTTGGAGGCGTAAAGTAGAAAAAGGAATCTCAGAGAAACAGTGGTGTTATGTGTTTATCAAACAGATTGTTGCAAACATGTTTGCCGACTATATCATTGTGATCTTTCAAGGCCTGTAGATACGTTTCACCAAATTCAGCCGCCACCTTGTAGCCCACATGCAATAACTGTCTGACATTTAAGTCATAGTCAGAGCATGTAGCGTCATGGCGAATAGAGTTGGCAACTTGTAAGCCATTCCACTTTCTGAATTCATCCGACGATGGCAGCAGGTTCCTGTCAATATCTATGACATCAGAATAAGGAGCACACAGTTCATCAAAACGGGAATATGCTCTTTCGTAAATATCCTTTACCAGCTCAAGTGAGCGCTCTCCTGATTCTGCCAGGCCGATGAGTTCCTCAAGCCATGAAGTCCCGGCGGTTTTCACATGTACTCCTGCATTATGCTGCTCTATTGCCTTTCGAATACCTCGATAAATAGAAAACTTATCACTCCCGCTATGCACGCTTAGCTTCAGGTTTGCTGGCAGGTTGAATGCTGAAACAGAGTATTTAATAACACAGACATCATCGTTGAATTCACGATTAAACTGTTCAACATCACCCTGATAATCCACCCCTTTGTTGAACCTGCCTGTAAATTTGGGGGCTATTGTCTGAACAGGCACCGCTTTATCACCCAGTGCAGCAAGGATAAATAACAGTTCTTCAGGTGTTTGAGGTTCCGCGGTTTCATCCATGGAAACCTCTGTTACAAAATTATCTCTGCCTTTTCTTGTCTCTATGTATTGGTAAATTTTTGCTGCCTGATTTACAGCAACCAGATATTTTTCCGCAATTTTGCGAATCTTTTCAACGGTAACCTCCAACGGTGTGGTGATGCCGTCAATCAAAAGTTGCCCACAATACTCTGAATATTTCTCAACAAAAGCTTCAATCTCGTTTTCATCCGCTTTTTCTCCTATGAAGTCGGCAACATCAAGGGTGAAAAAATCGCTGGACTCCAAAAAATCATCAACGTTGGACAAGCCTATGTGATCAGCATCAACATAGTAAGCGCCAGACCAGTTGGAGCTGCTCACTGCTTCATCAGCCTCTTTGCGAACATCATCCGGGGACGTTCCGACAATAAGATGCTCTCGGTGGGATTTATTCCACACGATGGCAATCTCCACTCCAGCTTCTTTTGCCTTTTTCATTGCATCAAGCTGAGCTTTTCCTTGGTGACCAAAGCGGTCTCCAGTACCAAAAGAGTATTTTTCAAGTTTCATGTTACTGTCCCAATGGGTTGATGTTTGCCGGCTTCCAGTAGTTATTTCGTATAAGCAGTGGAAGCGGTACTGCCGCCCTGGCCGGTCCAGTTTGTATGGAAGAATTCACCTCCCGGAGCATCCAGTCGTCCATAGGTATGAGCTCTGAAGTAATTTCGCCGGGCCTGAAGCAGGTTGGCTGGCAGCCTTGCCGAGCGAAGTCTGTCATAGTAGGCAAGCGCCGCTATGAAATCAGCAACATCATGATACCCGTAAATGGTTGTGTCCTTTGCCCTTCCCTGAAGAAATCGATCCGTCTTGCTTGCGGTTCTGTTGTACACCGAAACCCTGAATCCTTTGCCAGCCATGTTAAGGACCAAGTTCTCACCCATTACTGCAAGCCCTGCTATATCAGTCTGTCCTGTCTGTTCCATATCACTTACTTGTTCCGGTAAATTTTGCTTAAAATGATTTCAACTAACGTTACCGGTGAATTCTGAATATCAACAGTGAGCCCGTCTGAGGGCTCTTCCATGGTTTCCAACTGACTTAAAAGAAGATCGTTATTCATGAACTGATGGTTCCTGGAGGAAACCCGTTTTTCGAGAGTCAGCAACGATCCTTTCAGGTACACAGAGATGATATCATTCTGGTTGATGCCCAGCATGTCCCGGTACTTCTTCTTGAGTGCCGAACAAGCCAGGACCAGGTTTCCATTCTGCTTCCTTTTCTTTTCAATTCTTCTTGCAAGGGTTTCCAGCCAATCGGCCCTATCCTTGTCGGTCAAGGGTGTACCGCTCTGCATCTTAGCTATGTTTTCTGACGGATGGTAATCATCACCATCATCGAAATCACAATTCAGGTTCTCTGCGAGCAGCTTGCCAACGGTTGATTTGCCACAGCCCATAGGTCCGATGAGTACAATGATCATCATCAATCTCTTGGCGTAATTCCGAAATAGTTAACGGCATTGTTATAGCTGATGTCTTGAATTGTGGTGCCTATCAAATCAAAATCTGCAGGGAGTTCGCCGTTTTCAATATCATTGCCAAAAAGGTTGCAGAGAACGCGCCTGAAATATTCATGACGTGGGTAGGAGAGAAAACTTCTCGAATCGGTCAACATCCCAACGAACCGTGACAGCAACCCCATGTTTGAGAGCGCATTGATCTGGCGTTCCATGCCATCTTTTTGATCATTAAACCACCACCCTGAGCCAAATTGTAACTTGCCGGGGATGCTGCCGTCTTGGAAATTTCCGGCCATGGTGGCGACCATCTCGTTATCACGTGGGTTGAGTATATAGAGGATTGTCTTTGTGAGCTTGTTTTTTGACTCAAGCCTGTCCAGCATAATGGCGAGATGTCTACCCATGGAAAAATCACCTATGGAGTCGTAGCCCGTATCAGGGCCCAGTGCCTTAAACGCCCGGCTGTTGTTATTCCTCAAGGCCCCGAAATGAAACTGCTGTGTCCAACCTCGCTCGAAGTCCATGATGCCGAACTCAATAAACATTGCGGATTTGAACCCCAGTTCTTCCTCTCTTGTAAGAGCTTTTCCCGACCTGATTCTGGCAAACGACGCCGCGGTTTGTTCCCTTGTGAACTCTTCGGCATAGGGTTGCTCAAGACCATGGTCGGATAACCTGCATCCTATTTCATGGAAGAACGCATGCCTCATGTCAATACACTCAAGAAAGGTTGCAAAAGATGAGATATCCGTATCAGTGACTTCTGCCAAACGGTCCACATAAGTATTAAAGGCTGAAACATTCTCCACAGTCATTGCTTTATCAGGCCTGAATGCTGGCAAAACTTTCACGGAAAAGTTTTTGTCTTCCGCTATTTTTTTATGATGTTCGAGAGTATCTGTGGGGTCATCGGTAGTGCAGACAACCTTGACATTCATCTGCTTAAGAAGTCCTCTTGTGCTGAAGTCATCCTGCTGAAGCATGCCGGAACAGGTAGAATAAATTTCTTCAGCAGTTGATTCATTGAGCAAGGTTCCTGTTATACCAAACGGGTTTTTCAACTCCAGGTGGGTCCAGTGATAAAGAGGGTTGCGAATGGTTTTGGGAACGGTCCTGGCCCAGGCCATGAACTTGTCTTTATCGGATGCGGAACCTGTTATATAGTGTTCATCCACCCCATTGGCCCGCATGGCACGCCACTTATAGTGGTCGCCATTGAGCCAGATGGCAGTAAGGTTCGCGAACTTTTTATCGACACTGATTTCTTCAACAGGCAGATGACAATGGTAGTCGAATATAGGCATTGGGCTCGCATATTCATGGTACAACCTTTGCGCACTTTCTGTCTGTAAGAGGAAATTATCCGAAAGGAAAGGTTTCATATCTTTCTCCTGGTCAGGCCTTCTTCCTGACATGGTGAAGAATTTCACCGGCCTTTTCAACGAAAAGAATACCTTCTTCTTCTCTGTTCCTGTAGTCATCGGGGTTGGTGGTGGCCGGATCCATATAGCCCAAGTTAATTTTCCTGCAGACTTCTTCCGGGATTGCCGAAACAAGTATCACATCAATTCTAGGATCTTCAACTCCATTAATCATCCTACCGATACCTCTGACATGGGTAGAGTGGGCCAGGACACCGCGGGGGATGCCAGTGAATTTATCAGGTTGTTCGAGAAAGTAGTCTCTGACATGGTAACCAATTTTCTCCATGAAATGACCCCATGTCCTGGAAATATCTGATATATGTGGGGCATATATGATTAATTTTCCGCCGTCGGCCACAACCTGTTCAAGCTTGTACATAACCTTACCCCCAGTCCATATTTCATCATACATTGGGGGACAGACACCGAAGACTGTGTGATAAGCTCGGTCTTTGACGATTATGTGGACTTTGGCTGAAAGATCAGCTGCCCGGGACCACGCCTCTTTGCACCTGCCAGCATATAATCCGAAGAGCTCATCCTGATTTTTTACCACCATGGCAAGGCATCTCACCTCTACATCAACGAGGCGCATGGCCTGGTTGATCACCTCTCTTACCGGAGTGTGCTTGATCCCTATAGTCCCCGGGCAGGTTACCACCGCCCCAAGCCAGTGAAAGGAATGAAGAAATTCGCCGCCGGATATCCCGGGAAAGAGATATTTGGCACCACCTGAAAATCCGACCACTTCATGAGGGAAAACGGGCCCCAGCACGATGATCAGATCGTAATCAAATATGGCCTTATTGATATCTACCGGAACACGTTCCTTCAGGCGTCCTTCGGAGAGTTTCTCTATTTTTTCTTCTTCAATCCAGCCTATCCTCACCAGGGTATCAGGCAGGTCCCAGCGGTGGTTGAAGAATTGTGTATTTCTGAAAACCGTTTGCCGTTCCTTAGCTGAGATGCCATAAAGTTTGAGGATTGCTTTGTCGCTTAAGGGAGTGTGTGTGCCGAGAGCAACCATGTAATCAAGGCAGGATGCGGTACTGCCGATCTTGTCGTGGAGTAGACGAATCATCACAGGCAGGGGGCAGGTACGGGTTGTGTCCGGTGTCAGCACCAGGATTTTCTTCCCTGCTGTTACATCACTAGAAAATTCCTGCGTTATTACCTTTGAAATTTCCTGCTCAGTCAGTACCACTTTGTCTGAAGTTCTCTCTAAGCCCATAATAAGCCTCAGATGTTGTGAACCAAATAACCACCGTCGATGGGGAGAGATACTCCCGTGATGAACCCAGATGCCTCTTTGCTGGCGAGAAAAACCGTTGCTCCTGCAAGTTCCGAAACTTCACCAAAGCGTTTGAACGGAGTCCTGTCGATGACTGCTTTTCCGCGCTCTGTGTATTCACCGGTCTTCTCATCAATGAGTAGCGCTTTATTCTGTTTACCGAGGAAAAATCCTGGCGCAATGGCGTTGACCCGTATGCCGTACTCGGCAAACTCATTGGCGGTGGCCATTGTAAGATTGAGGGTGGCTGATTTAGCCGCATTATAGGCCCATACTCCGGAGAGTGGGTTGTATGAAGTCATGGAAGTGAGGTTGATAATTGACCCTTTTACTGTCTCGTCAATCCATCTTCTGCAGAAAATCTTGGTCGGCACCACCAAGCCGGCAATAAGATTGAGGTCGAGAATGTCCTTGAATTCTTCAACCTCAATATCGACAAACGGTTTCTTGCCACGATTACCACCTACGCCGTTGATCAGTATTTCCGGCATGGCGAAGTGGCTGACAGCTTCGTCAAATGCTCTTTCAACACTGCGCTCATCGCTGGTATTAACCTCGGTGGTGAGAAGTTTATCTAATAACTCAGGTCTGTCACTGTATCTTTGAGCAAATATATTAAGTGAACTCTTGGTCCTGCTCCAGACCGCCACGTTTGCACCAGCCTGGAGAAGAGCATCGGACATAATGGTTCCGATAGCACCTGCTCCTCCAGAAACTACGGCCGTCTGGCCTTCCAGGCTGAATATCTCCTCAAGATAATTCATTGTATCTCCTTCCTGTCTTTCACTTGAGCTACGCAACACGCAGAGCATAGATAGTAGAAATAAAATCTGGATAAATATGATGGCGTCGTAAAAAGTCCGATCCCCTTCGTTGCAGGTTTTTCTCAGGCCCTCAACATACCATATGTATTGTTGAGGGCCTGAGAAAAACACTACGCCTCGTATATCAAACTTTTTGACTTAGCCATCCGGAACTTCGAATGACCTTTTTACGAGTTCATCAAATATAACTAAACTGATATTAGGGAAGTACCTATTACTTGTCAAGGACTTTATCTATTCAATAAATAAAGTCCTTGACAAGCAGCAGGTTGCCAAGGGTATATATCTGTAACATCAATATAATCTAAAATATAACTACCTCTGCCCTGCTTATTACAAGCAATTATTATGTTGACAACATGATAATTTCGAGTAATTAATTCATTCACGAAATAATCTTTGAAATTCACAATGGGAGCTTCAATGCCTGTAGCAAACAGAGATCTCATGCGAGCCATCAACCGCTTTGCCATATTGCATGCTATCCGAGACGCCGGGTCAATCTCTCGAGTGGACATCTCTCGTTCAACGGGACTAAGCCAGTCAACCGTGACCGGTATTACTGCTGAGCTCTTGCGTGAAGGTATGTTGCTTGAGAGAGCAAGCGATAAATCAGGGGGCGGTAGACGCCCTGTCCCCTTGTCTCTCAATCCTCAAGGGGCTTTTACGGTGGGGGTTCACCTGTCGGTTAATCAAGTAAGCGTTGTTCTTATGGATTTCCAGGCCTCGATAATCAATACATATTCAGAAAGCCTGGACACTACCGATCTCTCAGTTGAGACGGTGGTTGATACTCTTGTTCAAGCTGTACAGACTTGCCTGTGGGATTCAGATTTCTCCAAGAACCAAATATCAGGGATCGGGATAGCGATACCCGGCTTGATAAACTCCCGCAAGGGGCACATCCATTATATTCCGAACTATAACTGGAAAGACGTCAAACTTGCCGAATTGGTTGGCAAGCGGACCGGTGTTTCTGTCTACGTTGAGAACAGCGCGAACACACTTGTAATTTTTGAGCAATGGTTTGGAGTTGGCAGAGGTGTCGATAATTTCCTTCTGGTCACAACGGAGCATGGAATAGGAATGGGCATTGTTGTTGATGGCAAAATATACAGGGGAAGTCGAGGGGTCGCCGGCGAGTTTGGCCATACAATTGTAGACAGGAACGGACCGATATGCAGGTGCGGGGAGAAGGGTTGTCTTGAGGCGGTATGCGGTAATAATGCCATTTTGCGGGATGCGGAAGCGGTGTTGAAAAGAGGTTCCTGGAAACGCAAACAGGAAGGCTCTCTAAAAATAGAGGAAATACTCGAAGAGGCTAAAAACGGTAATAAGGAGCTCATTGCCATCTATAGGAATGTCGGAGAAAAACTTGGTATTGGTTTGAACAATCTCCACAAACTGCTTGATCCTGAGAAAATAATTATTTCAGGCAAGGGGGTTCTCGCTGAAGAGCTGCTGTTTAAGCCAATGAAGACAACTCTGCATAATGATATTTCTTTTCAGGTGGATGCTCCCACCAGACTGCATATACAAAAATGGGAACCGACAAATTACGCACGGGGTGCAGGTGCACTGGTTCTCCAGGAGATTTATAACTCTCCTGCTAACAGGGTTGTGCCGATCATTTAGTAGTTGAAACGGAAAGCTCGGGTCACGTTGTTTTGAGGTGTACATGGGAACAGTAAGACAGAACGAAACAAAAAGAGAATCAATCGGAATCGGAAGGGAAAGGTATCTGGCCCACACAGATAAACTGATGATGGTGGTCATTTATTTCGATAATGGACCAACCAGCGAACCGGATCCACCACATTCCCATCCCCATGAACAGATAAGCTATGTAGTGGAAGGAAAAATAATCGTGTTTATCGGTGAGGAGAAACAGGAACTGGGGTCTGGTGACATGTTTACAGTTCCAGCAGATATCCCTCATACTGTCCAGTTACTGACTGAGCATGTACGGCTGGTGGACTGTTTTACCCCACTGCGTGAAGACTTTTTAAGTTCGTGATCAGTTTAACTAAATTCTGAATTTAGCGGTGTTGAGAGGCTAACCAAAAGCTCTTAAATATACAGTTGTAAACCGTATTAAAGCTCTAAAAAAGACAATGGTGTTTATTTTAGTGCTGTTCAAACTAACCCAAGGAGGTGAAGTATGTTCAAGAAACAGATAGGAATGATAACGGTAGGTTTGCTGTGCCTGATGATTGCTGCTCCAGCATTTGCAAAGGATATGGTTTTCAGAAGTGCGGATACACATGCAAAGGACTATCCCACTGTTCAAGCGGTCATGCATATGAGCAGTTTGCTTGAGAAGTGGACAGACGGACGAATGAAAATAAAAATTTTCCCCGGCCGACAGTTGGGTGAAGAAAAGGCCACCATTGAGCAGACCATTGCCGGAGCAATTAATATGAACCGGGTCAACCTTGCGCCTCTCAACAGTTTTATCCCGGAAACTGCGATCCCTGCCCTGCCTTATATGTTCCGCTCCAATGAGCATATGTATAAAGTAATGGGTGGAGAAATCGGGCGTGAGATCCTTGATGCTATGATTCCTCATGGACTGGTCGGCCTGGCTTTCTATGACTCCGGGGCGCGATCATTTTATAACTCCAAACGTCCAATCAAATCACCAGCTGATATGAAAGGGATGAAAATCAGGGTCCAGAATTCAGACCTTTTCGTCGCCACTATGGAAGCGCTTGGAGCAAATGCTACACCAATGGAGTTTGGCCAAGTGTATGAAGCTCTAAAAACTGGTGTTATCGACGGTGCCGAGAACAACTGGCCATCTTACGAATCGACCCGTCATTTTGAGGTCGCCAACCATTATTCACTCGATCAGCACTCCATGTCGCCGGAAGTTCTGGTTATGTCCAAAAAGACCTGGGATAAGCTGAGCAAAGAAGATCAGGATCTAGTCCGCAAGGCCGCTGTTGAATCGGTTCAGGTCATGCGTGACCTATGGAATCAAAGAGTGGACAAATCCAAAAAAATCGTCATGGCCAACGGTAATGAGGTTATCGAAAATATCGATAAACAACCTTTCATTGATGCCATGGGGCCGGTTTATGAACGATTTGCCAACACCCCGGAGCTTAAAGATCTGGTCAAGCGTATTCAGGCTGTCAAATAAATAGACAGATTGGCCCGGAAGTGATGCAATGGTGCTACCGGGCCAACCTTATTGAGATATTTATGCTTACCTATATGACTGCATTCAACCGGATAATTGCCAGGGTATGCCTCTGGTTCAGTGCCTTCGGACTGGCGCTTATGACCGGTATTGTCGGATGGCAGGTCTATGCCCGATATATTCTGAACGATACGCCCCGCTGGTCAGAAAGGTTTTGTCTGTTGCTGATGCTGTACTTTATCCTCTTTGCTGCAGCAGCGGGAATCCGGGATAAATCCCACATCGGTCTGGTTATATTCAGGGACAGCTTGCCACCTCTGCCCAGAAAAATAGTAATAGTCGTAACGCACCTTATTGTATTAGCTTTTGGAGCGGGAATGGTCTGGTTCGGAATGGATATGGTAATTTCGACCTGGACGCACGTCATCCCAACTCTTGGAGTACCGACGGGACTCAGCTATCTTCCTTTCCCTTTGTCCGGTGGCCTATTCGTTCTTTTTTCCCTGGAGCATATCCTTTCGACACTTTTTAACGGGGCGGAATCGTAATATGGAACTCATCGTTCTTTTTGGCACGTTTATATTTCTTTTATTGCTTGGCGTCCCTATCGCGGTCACTTTGGGAGCTTCTGCAATGGCCACTGTTGTGTATATGGATATCCCGCCGATGATCGTATTTCAACGTATGGCCTCTGGGATGAATGTTTTCTCACTGATGGCTATACCATTTTTTATATATGCAGGTGAGTTGATGCAGCATGGGGGGATATCGGAACGATTGGTACGCTTGGCCAATGCCATCATCGGTCATATCCGTGGAGGCTTAGGACTGGTCAACGTATTATCATCAATGCTGTTTGGAGGAATATCTGGTTCGGCCGTAGCCGATGTCTCCGCCTTAGGATCGACATTAATCCCGATGATGAAAGAGAAAGGTTATGATCCTGACTACGCCGTCAATGTGACCGTGACCTCCGCAACAATCGGCTTGATTGTACCGCCGAGTCATAACATGATTATCTATTCGATTGCCGCCGGTGGTACGGTTTCAGTTTCTGCTCTCTTTATGGCCGGATTCGTTCCCGGAATATTGTCGGGGTTGTCGCTGATGGTTGCGACCTATCTCGTTGCCTTAAAGCGTGGCTATCCACGTGAAATCTTCCCAGGTTTTAAAATTCTATTTCTGCTTTTAGCCAACGCACTGCCGGGACTTATGACAGCAATTATTATTATAGGCGGGGTTCTGTCAGGAATCTTCACGGCTACAGAATCAGCTGCGATTGCCGTCATCTATGCTTTGCTCGTGACCGGAATTTTTTACCGCACCATGAAATGGAAAAATTTCGTAACAGCCACACTCGGTGCCGTCAAAACAACAGCCATGGTGCTGTTGATCATTGGCACCGCTGCGTCTTTTGCCTGGCTTCTGGCACTGAACCAGGTACCCGACAGGCTGTTTATGCTACTGCAGTCCATATCAGACAATCCCCTCGTCATAATGCTCATGGTCAATGTCATCCTGCTGTTCCTAGGAACATTCATGGACATGTCGCCGCTTATTATCATCTGTACACCGATTTTTCTGCCAGTCATGACCCAACTGGGGATGGATCCGGTCCAGTTCGGTATTGTCCTAATGATCAACCTTGGGATTGGTCTGGTGACTCCTCCGGTCGGATCCGTACTCTTTGTAGGTTGTGCAGTTGGCAACGTAAAGATGGAAGATACGACCAGGACGATTTGGCCGTTTTATCTGGTGATGGTGATTACCTTGTTGCTGGTGACCTATATTCCGGCCATAAGTATGTTTGTTCCTAATTTCCTGATAGATTAGCTGTAAATGAGTTCTACTTGGGGCAATCTTATTGGTTTCTGCTTAAAACGCTCGAGTGGTAGATCATATTTTAGCCAGGAAATGACCTTTTAATGCTTGGCGACCATCCAGGTGTGAGAAAATGCTGGTTAACATTATTAATATTTCCATTTTGGAGGCTATCGGCTTATATACATTCAAGCAGATCCGGGCCGAGATATGTTCTCTCGTTTTCTCCCAGAATGCCAAGAGAAAGACAGATAAGAGTCCAGAAATGGACGACTCCGTAGCTGCCCCTATAGTGATGACCGATATCCTCTATCTGTGAATGGCAGTTATGGCAGGGAGTAAGCACATAACTGGCCCCGGTTGCTGCAATTTGGTCAAATTTTCGTTTGCCGTAGGTTCTGCGGTGTTCAGTCATACCCGCCTGCAGGAATCCACCGCCTCCTCCACAACAGTAGTTGGCACTGCGATTAGGCTGCATATCGATAAAATTCTCCTCGCCCACCAGAGATTTTGTGACAAAGCGCATATCTTCAGCAATCGATTCCCCGTAAGCTTTTCGAACAATCATGCAGGGATCCTGAACGGTGAATGTTATGTTCTTCCTGTTCCAGTCTGAATTTACGGGTAATTTCCCTTCACGAATCCACCTGGCATAATAGGTCACAAGGCTTTCAAGCTTGAAATCAGCCTTCATGCCAAACCTGTTTATACCATTCCACATTGTATAGTATGAGTGACCGCATTCGGTGTTCAGCCATACCTCACAGCCCAATTCATTCACGGCATCGACTCTTTTTTTGATCACCTCACGCCAGGCTTCTTCATTGCCTGAAAACATACAGAAATTCTCCGCAGCCCATGCTTTTGATGAGTAAGTCCAGTTGGCACCGACAATATCGAAAATTTTCCAGAGCGGCACCATTTCGTCAGGTTCACTCATCGGTTCACGGGAATTCTGGTTGACGAAAAAATGGGCACCTTTTTTATCCATCGGTGCCTGCATATTTTTAAATTTCGGCTGCTGTTCGCGGACTTCCTCAAGGACATCTTGTACCACAAAGACAAAATCCTCGGGAGGCAGCCCCATGGCGCTGGTGGAGTCGGTTGACTGGATGAGCTGGCATGAGCGTACAATACCGGCCGGTTTTTTTTCCCGGGGCCAGTTGGAGCGGGCAAGAAAGACCAGCTGGGAGATATCGATGCTCATGGGACAGACATGCTGACAGCGAGATCGGA
>Ga0209633_10002609_pt1 | contig 17229 bp, 15 predicted proteins | sample Cruoilmetagenom1_FD_187290 | JGI IMG/M metagenome (GOLD analysis project Ga0209633, IMG submission 187290) | Oil polluted marine microbial communities from Coal Oil Point, Santa Barbara, California, USA - Sample 1 (SPAdes) (version 2) | ecosystem: Environmental > Aquatic > Marine > Oil seeps ... | reverse complement strand
GCGCCATTGGCTCTATCCCACGTCCCGTGGACTGATCCTGCAAACGGAAAAAGCAAAGGAAATCTATCTCAGGAAGAACCGCCATAAGAACATTGCGGTCATTGGAAATCCTATACGCAGCTTCCCTGCTGTTGAGGATATGCAGGAAAGGGAGAAAAGTATTTTGATGGTTGGAAGGCTCATCCGGACCAAGCACCAGGACCTGTTGATTGAGATTTTTGCAGCTGTGAAGCAAGCCGGATGGAAACTGCTTATCGTGGGCTATGATCACATGAAGCAACAACACATGGAACGATTAAAAGCACTGACCAGGGAACTGGGGGTGGAGAATCAGGTGGTATTCATGGGTAAGCAGGATCGCATGGAGGAGATCTACCTTCGTTCATCCATCTTTGCATTTACCTCCAGTTCGGAAGGTTTTCCCAATGTAATTGGAGAGGCCATGTCGGCGGGACTTCCTGTTGTGGCCTTTGATTGTGTAGCAGGTCCTTCGGAGATGATTCGTAACGGGTGGAACGGATACCTGTCACCCCTGTTTGATAAAGACGACTTTGAGACGAAACTGGCCCAACTGATGGATGATGCGGAACTCAGGGAGCAGATGGGAAGCAGGGCACGGGAAAGTATTGGAAAGTTTTCCCGGGATCGTATTTGTGAAGAGTTCTACCACTTTATACAGACATAAAAGCACACAGATGAAAATTATAATTATCGGTTCAAAAGGCTTTATCGGACAGGAGCTTTGCCGCTACTACCGCGAGAGGGGGCAGGAGGTTTGGGGTGCCGATGTGGTGGTTGACTATGTGAATACGGATTCTTATTTCCTGATCGATTCCAGTAATTCTGACTTCACCAGTGTATTCCAAGAGCAGGAGTTTGACCTCTGCGTTAACTGTTCCGGAGCTGCCAGCGTTCCAGATTCCATAAACAATCCCATAAGGGATTATCTTCTTAATACGGTAAATGTGTTCAGGATGCTGGATGCTATCCGGAAATATCAACCCTCCTGTTCATTTATGAATCTTTCCAGTGCTGCGGTTTACGGAAATCCTGAGCGGCTTCCCATAGTTGAATCAGACGCCACACATCCGCTGTCTCCCTATGGAATTCATAAGCTGCAAGCGGAACAGATCTGCAGGGAGTTTTTCGAGTTTCACCAGCTCCGGACCTGTTCGCTGCGTATATTTTCAGTCTATGGCAATGAGCAGAGAAAGCAATTGTTCTGGGACCTGTTCCAGAAGGCCAGTAAGGGGGATCCCTTCTCCTTATACGGAACCGGGATGGAATCGAGAGATTACATTCATGTGCATGACCTGGTACATGCCATAGACAAGATTGCAAGTCATTCAGATTTTAAGGCGGATGTGATCAATGTGGCCAATGGAGAAGAGGTCCTGATCAAAGATGCAGTAGCCACTTTTTTCAGCAATTTCGAAGAGCCCGTTCAATATACTTTTTCAGGAGATTCCAGGAAAGGGGATCCGGTGAACTGGAAAGCAGATGTCAGCACATTAAAGTCCTACGGATATAAGATTTCCGTGGACATGTCCAGTGGCCTGGAAGCCTATTACAACTTTAACAGGAAGTAAAATGAAACATGCACTAGTTACGGGAATAACCGGACAGGATGGAGCTTACCTGGCCAGGTTTCTTTTAGAGAAAGGCTACAAGGTATTCGGAACCTACAGAAGGCTTTCAACTCCGAATTTCTGGAGACTGCAATACCTGGGTATTTTTGATAAGGTAGAGCTTTTGCCTGTGGATTTGCTGGATAGCTTTTCCATTACAGAGGCCATCAAGATCTCACAGCCCCAGGAGATTTACAACCTGGCTGCCATGAGCTTTGTGGGAGCATCCTTTGAACAGCCTCTGGCCTCGGCAGAAATTACAGGCCTGGGGGTGGTAAAGTTTCTGGAAGCCATCCGGAACCATGCCCCCGATGTCAGGTTTTATCAGGCTTCTACCAGCGAGATGTATGGAGATAACCTCTTTACCGAGCAGTCGGAGGATACCCTTTTCGAACCCTCCAGTCCTTATGCGGCGGCAAAGCTCTATGCCCATAGCATGGTCAAGATCTACAGGAAAGGCTATGGTATTTTTGCCTGTAACGGAATCCTTTTCAACCACGAGAGCCCCCTCCGGGGCCTGGAGTTTGTCACCCGGAAAATCACCAATGCAGTTGCGAAGATCAAGCTCGGACTGGAAGAATATATTGAACTGGGTAACATTGAAGCAAAGAGGGATTGGGGATATGCTCCGGAATATGTGCAAGCCATGTGGATGATGCTGCAGCAGGACGAACCTGATGACTTCGTTATTGCCACCAATGAAACACATACCATAAAGGAATTTCTGGAAGTGGCTTTTTCGCATGTGGGATTGGACTGGGAGAAGTATATCCGCATTGATGAACGCTTTATGAGGCCTGTCGATGTGCGCTACCTCAAGGGTAGTTATGAGAAAGCGCGTGAGAAGCTTGGTTGGGACCCAGGAACGAAGTTCAACAAACTTGCGGAGATTATGCTTAAGTCGGATCTGGAGCGCTGGGAAAAATGGGTCAAAGGGGAACATTTCCCCTGGGATGCGTGGAACTATCCCAATGAGAAAAGGATACTTTCAAGAAAACTGAAGCTGGACAGGTAAATGGAGAATCGTTTGAAGCTTGGCATAATTTTCAAGTACAGCGCCAACTGGCTGGGAGGGATTTTTTATATCATTAATTTGGTGAAGACCCTGGATTTTCTGGATGACAGGGATAAACCTGAAATTTTCCTTTTCTACCGGCCCGGCCTGGAAAATTTCCTGGATAAATTCGATTACCCTTATCTGAGACCTGTGGAATGGGTCTTCCCATCCCCGCTTAAAGGAGCCATGAAGTCATGGTTATTAAGGAAGAACCTGTTTATAGACGGCATTCTGAAGCTTTACCCGCTGGATGTGGTATACCCGCTGCAGGACTATCCGGTCAGGACTTCCACCCCGACAAAACTGATCTCCTGGAATGCGGATTTTCAGTATAAATACTATCCCGAGTTTTTCACCCGCATGCAGATTTTCGGAAGGAGTTCACGGACCAGGCTTGCACTGAAGAATACTGATCATCTGGTGCTGTCAAGTGAGGATGCAAAAAAAGACCTGGAAAAGTTCTTCAAGGTTAGAAAGGGATTGAGCATCCACATCTACCACTTTGTATCTATCATGGAGGACCTGGCTCAGACTGAGATCAAAACACTGAAAAAAAAATACGCACTGCCCAATCGCTATTTCCTGGTGTCAAATCAGTTTCACCCGCACAAGAATCACAGAGTATTGCTGCAGTCCCTGGTCAGACTGAAGGAAAGGGATGTTCCTTTGCATATGGCCTTTACGGGCAAGCTCCCCAGCGCAAGCGATTCGCCTTATATGGCGGAGTTGCATAGCATCATCGAGGAAAATCAGCTGCAGGACAGGATCAGTATCCTGGGGGTTATTTCACGTGCCGACCAGTTGCAGTTAATGAGACATTCCCAGGCGGTATTGCAACCCAGTCTGTTTGAAGGTTGGAGTACGGTCATAGAAGACGCCAGGTCCCTACAGGTTCCTGTGGTAGCTTCCAGCCTGGAGGTAAACCAGGAACAACTGAGTGATGATGCGGTGTATTTTGATCCGCACAATCCGGATGAACTGACGGCCATACTGGAGAAATATCCCGAAAGGAAACTTGAAGACAGCCTGTATAAGGACTATGCTGAACGTGTGAAAGAAGCAGCTGAAACACTGCTGGCGATATTCCGCTCTAGCTGAATCGAATAGATATTTATTACACGATTTAATTATTTCAAAATGAAGGAAAGAATATATGGATTTATGAATGCCCTGCTGACGAATATCTTTTTCTATCGCCTATACTATTTTTTTTACAGAAGCAGAGTAGGAGATCCTGTCAGGTTACCCTTAAGAAGGGATGATTTCTTTTTTGATGGCTATCCCCGATCCGGGAACACCTTTGCCATAAACATGATTCGTCATGTGCTTGAGATTGACAAGACGAAATATGCCTCTCACCTTCATTCCATTGCCGGACTAAAGATGGCATTGTCCATGAAACTCAATCCCATTGTAATTATACGTCACCCGAAAGATGCCATTGCCTCCTACTATTTCACCAGGTCTTCTGCAGATGCATCTCTCAACATGCAGCTCCTTAAGCGACTGACTCATCAATATACCTCCTATTATCAGCTTGTTTATAAAAAGAGGGCCAGCATTAAGATCATCCAGTTTGACTATGCAACAAAGAATGAGCATGCTTTCATAAAGGATATTGCAGAATGGCTGAAGCATCCTGAAATGGATGATGCCAGCATTGAGCTTAGGATCAAGTCCTATGAGGAACTGATGAAAGAAAAAGAAGGAGAAAAAGACATTCGGATTTCGGCACTTCCAAATAAATCAAGGAGCAAATCAACCGCAGCAACCAAAGAACAACTGGAGGCCAGTCCTGATTTTAAAGATGCCCTGTCCATATATGAAAAGATTTCCAAGTACCTGTAAGAAAGCAAGATGAATATTTTATTTATATCCATAGCCTGGCCTGCTCCTGGTAACAAAAATCTCTATTCGGACCTCATGGATGAGTTTGTGTTGCAGGGACATCGTGTGCACGTGGCAGCTACCCGGTATGATGACGAAGGAAGAGAGAAAGTGAGCGAGGAGAATGGCATCAAAATATTGCGCATCCATTCAGGGAAGATCATGAAGACTTCCTACCTCCGTAAGGCAATAGTCCTTCTGACCCTGGGGAGAAAGCTTGGCTCGGCCATCAAACGATATTATGGGAAAGAGCGCTATGATCTGATAATTGCTCCCACCCCCCCGATTACGCTCTCACTTTTATTCAAAAGAGTGAAGCACATATACAAGGCACCCTTCTATCTCCTGCTGAAAGATATCTGGCCGCAGGGGTCCCTGGACCACAATGTTTTCAGAAAGTACAGCATTCCATGGTTCTATTTCAGGATTCATGAAAAAAGACTCTACCGGGTGGCCAATCATATTGGGACCATGTCGCCCATGGGTGTAGAATACATTCGGGCCAATAACAGCTATATTCCTGCGAATAAGGTTGAGGTATGTCCCAATTCCATCAGGCCGGCAGAGCAGGCAGTTGCAAATGCCGGACATGAGATTCGTGATAAGTACGGCATTCCCAGGGATGCCTGTGTGTTTATTTTCAGCGGAAACCTGGGAGTAGGACACGGACTGCACTTCATGCTTGATGTTTTCAAGGCCCTGTCGGACTATCACGGAGCCTATTTTGTAATAGGAGGAGCAGGTACCCACTTCACCTTTCTGGAAAAACAGGTAGCCGAGTCTTCACCCGGAAATGTATTCCTGTACAACTGGTTACCCCGGGAGGATTTTGAGCAGATCCTGGCCACCAGCGATGTGGGTCTTATCTTGCTGTATAAATATACCTCGCCGCAGTTTCCTTCCAGGCTCCTGAGCTATCTGGAATACTCTAAAGCAGTTTTGTGTGCAGTTAACAGGCAGACCGACATTGGAAGTATCGTGGAAGAAGAGGGATGTGGTCTTAGTGTGGATCACGGAGACCTGGATAGCTTTCTGGAAGCGGTTAAATACCTCTCCGAACACCCGAAAGAAAGAAAAGTAATGGGAGAGAAGGCCCGGGAACTCATTATGGACAGGTATACGGTCTCCCATAGTTATGAGATAATAATGAAGCATTTTGATAGCAAATAATATGAAAAAAGTAGTCATACTCGATGGTTCTGCAATTCAGGCCATACCCGTGGCACAAAGCCTCAAGAAACTTGGATATTATACTGTATTGCTTTGTAATACAAAAAAAAGCTATGGGTACAGAACCAGGTATGCGGATGAAAAAATAATTTCGCCATCCACCCAGAATGACAGGGAAGCATTTCATCGCTTCTTTCTGGATCTGGTTCAGAAGGAACATTATGATATTGCCATCCCCATGGGAGATTATTCCGCGCAATACCTCAGCTTACACAGGGACGAGTTAAGGGCTTTCACCTCTTTTGTCATCCCACCCTATGATGTGTTTATGAATGGCTATGATAAGAATGAGTTGATGCAGAGCTGCCAGGAGCATAATTTTCCTCATCCCCGTTCCTTTGACCTCTCTTCAGACAACCTGGATGAAGCCGCTAAATACATTGATTTTCCTGCCCTGATAAAACCCAATCACACCACAGGAGCCAGGGGATTCGTCATTGTAAATTCGGAAGATGAACTTAAAGAGCAGGTGCCACTCACCATCAAGAATTATGGCCCCTGTCACCTGCAGGAATTTATTCAGGCGGGCGGGAAACAGATTAAGGTGGAACTCTTTATCTCCAATGGAACGGTGATAAATGCAACAGCCATTCATAAAATGCGCTTTTATCCCGAAAAAGGGGGGAGCTCCTGCTTCAATCAGGCCGTATTGCAGGATGAAGCGGTGGAATTGTGTTCCAATGTTCTTAAGGAGATCAAATGGGAAGGATTTGCTGATTTTGACCTGATCGAGGATCCTCGTGACAATGTACTTAAGATCATGGAGATAAATCCAAGGATACCGGCCTGTATTAAGGTCTCATTCAAATCAGGCGTTAATTTTGCAGAAAACATTGTCTCCGAATCGCTGGGTTTGCCTGCTAGCAAATACGAGTTTAAGCCCGGAGCATATTTGCGCTACTTTGGCCTGGATCTGCTGTGGTTTCTCAAATCGAAACAGCGCTTTAAGACACATCCTTCCTGGTTCAAAGCATTTCTGAGATCTGATCATTATTACCAGGATGGAAGTCTGGCCGATCTCAGGCCATTTATCTATGGGACCCTTGGAGGACTTTTAAAGCAATTGAATCCGCAGTTCAGAGCATCAAAGAGAGGAATGAACTGAGATCATGAATAATTCTGATACAAATTCCGGATTGAACATGGAACATGCTTTGACGGTGGATGTGGAGGATGCCATAAACCAGGCCATGCGCAATTTTTTTGGTAAGGAGATGGAGCCAACCGAACGCGTCATTGATAATACCAGGCGCTTGCTTGATCTCTTTGCGGAGTTTGATACTAAAGCCACATTTTTTATCCTGGGCGAAGTTGCGGAAACACATCCCGAATTAATCCGGGATATTGCCAGCAGGGGACATGAACTGGGTATCCATGGATATTCACATACCCGGTACACTAAACTCTCACGCATAGCATTGAAGGAAGAGATTACCAGGGCTAAGAAACTGGTGGAGGATATTTCTGGAGTGGAGGTACTTGGTCACCGGGCACCTGAATTTTCTATTAATCAGTCTAACCTGTGGGCTCTGGATATATTAATTTCAGCAGGGATCAGGTATGACAGCAGTATTTTTCCTGCCTCCTCGGGCAGGTACGGATGGAAGGGTTTTAATAAAGAAATAGACTTCCTGGATCTGGAGAGTGGGGAACGGATAATAGAAGCTCCCATGTCAAGTATCCGGCTTATGGGGAAGGATATCCCTGCCTGCGGGGGGGGGTATTTACGAGCATTCCCCTATAGCTATACCGGACAGGCATTCAAAGTTATAAGCCGGAACAGGCCCGTGAATCTCTATTTACATCCCTATGAAATTGATACCCCGCCTTTTCAGCAATTCTACATGGATGAGCTTAGCAAATCTGACCTGAAAAGCAGGTTGAAGCTGAGAGGATACTGGTTCAATAGAAAAACCGTTATGCCCAAGCTCAGAAGACTCCTGGCCAGCTACCAGTTCTCTACCCTGGGCAATGTCATAAATACACGGCTGGATGGTCACTTATATAAATAGCGAACCAGGGTCTGAGCAAAATTACTTCGGTGTGATTCGTTGCGGATCAGGTCAAGCATTAGTACCAGGTATCTTTTCGGGAAGAAAAAATGTAGTAATCCCAATCTTTTCAGCAGACCATAGGGCCAGATATTTATTGGGAAAGCGGACTTCATATAAAAGTTTCTGTATCGCTTCAGGTAGAGCATCCACTCCGACTGGATGCGTTCATCATCCTTAATTATGCCTGAAAGCTCTTCGAACTCCAGGAGAAAATCATTTTTCTCCTCACCCTTCAGGGGATCGACCCGGTAATTGGCATCGCACTGGCGATAGGGTACAATCTCATACCCGATCTCTTTTCGGTCATCCTGGAGTTCAAGAGCCAGATGGTAGCCGGTACGGGCACTATCTGATTCAGAGGAAAATGGGAAAAAGAAATTACCAAGACTATAGAAAATCAGGCAGTTACCATATTTCTCCATTCCCTGTATGCAATGGGTATGGTGCCCGACCACCACATCCACCCCCAGGTCGGCAAATGCCCTGTAACGGCTTCGGGTAGCAGGATTGGGATGCATGTAGCCTTCGCTTCCACCATGTGAAATCACCACCAGATAGTCTACTTTCTGTCTGAGATGAACAATTTGAGATACAATATGATAAGGATCACGAGAGCGGTCCAGTCCATGCTCCGCATCCAGGGTGTTAAACTCGTTTTCAGCCACTGTAAGGAAGCCAATTTTCATTTTCCCTTCAATGATATGGATGTTCTCGTCTTTGGTGAGCGCATTGGATGGGCCGAGCGGAATGATGCTGTCTGCAGTGCAAACTTCGCGGGTTTCGCTAACTCCCATAGCTCCAAAATCATTGATATGGTTATTATCCAGTGTTACGATGCCAACACCAAGTTTTTTCAGGACATCGATCACATGTGCTGAGCCTTTCATATTGGGACCACTTTTCAGGATCCCGGAAGCAGCACCAGGCACCGGGCACTCCAAATTGCCGATGTTCAGGTCATTTTTTTGCAGTAGCGGCAGGATGCCCGACCTGCTGAATTGTTTTAGTACCTCCTGGCTATTATGCTCCTGAAGGTCCGTTGTCAAAAGGCAAATATCGCCCAGAAACCCGATCTTCATCTGTGTATATTTTTATGTTGATGATAAAGACCCAAATATACAAATGATGGTGAAAATATTTATCTTAGAGTGAGAAATCAGTTTAGAAACAGAAAATGAGAATAAGAGACTTTATTAAGCGAAGCCAGTACCTGGTATATTATTTTAAGAAGATGGACTGGCCTAAATACAAAAAATATTTCAGGTATGCCCGGAAACAGACAGGTCGGGGTTTCATTGGCCTGTTCTGTGAAAATATCAGATGCATGTATAAGTACAACATCGGTGTGATAGACTACTTCCTTTTCAGGTTTTTTGAAAAGGATGCAGCCGAACGTGCCAGATGGGTAGGTACCGGGTATAAATATGAGTACGACCTGATTATGAATCCCAAGAGTACCAGGGATGTGCTGGAGAATAAGATTAAATTCTATGAGGCTTATGAATCCTTCGTCCTTCATGCTGTGTGCACTATTCAGGATATAAAGGAGGGAACAGAAAAAGCACGGATCATAATGGAAAATTCCTCTGGAAAGATTGTGGTCAAGGATTCCCTTGGGCAGTGCGGCTGGGATGTGGAAATCATAAATTGTGCTGATCATGATACTGAGTCCTTGTATAAATACATGAAATCCAAGGGTTTTGATCTGGCGGAGGAGTTCATTATCCAGCATCCGGATATTAACCGTTTGTCAGATTCCGGCGTGAATACGGTCCGGATCATCAGCCAGTTAAATAAAGACAATGAGGTGGAAATTCTGGGTGCCCGCATGCGGATCAGCGTAAATGCCTGGGTGGACAACCTGGCTTCCGGAAATATTGCCTCCCCGGTGGACCTGGAAACGGGCCGGCTAAACGGGCTTGGGATTTACAGTGATATTACCAAAGAGCGGGTTACAAAACACCCGGTATCCGGAATTGAATTGGTGGGATATCAGATTCCACTTTGGGAAGAGAGTCTTGACCTGGTGAAGCGGGCTGCCCTGCACCGCCCCGAAAACCGTGCCATCGGTTGGGATGTGGTTTTAACCGAGAAAGGACCAGAATTGCTGGAGGGAAACCACAACTGGTGTAAAATTTTATGGCAAATTCCCATTGACACCGGCCTGAAGCATGTCCTTGTAAAACATCTGCAGGAATTGCCTCCAGAGCTGCGCAAGCGACAGTGATGGCCTATCTAATATGCAAACAGACTTGATATGTACAGGTATTTCAAGCGTTGGCTAGACTTCTTTATCTCTTTAATAGCGATTGCTTTACTGGCACCGGTTCTGATCATCCTGATGATCCTTATCCGTATAAGGCTTGGAGGTCCTGTGTTTTTTACCCAGGAGAGGCCTGGATTGGGGGGCAGGGCATTCAAGATGGTGAAATTCAGGTCCATGACCAATGAACGGGACAAGCGGGGCGAGCTTCTGGCCGACCAGCTGCGTATTACAAGCCTGGGACGCTTTATCCGCAGGACCAGCCTGGATGAGTTACCCGAACTAGTCAATGTGTTGCGCGGGAATATGTCCCTTATCGGTCCCCGGCCTTTATTGATGAAATATCTTCCCTATTACACAGCCCGCGAAATGAAACGCCATGAAGTCAGACCAGGTATTACAGGTTGGGCCCAGGTGAATGGTAGGAATTTGCTGAATTGGGACAAGCGGCTTGAAATGGATGTTGAATATGTGGAGAGGCTGAGTTTTGGGTTGGATATCCGGATCCTGTTCAAAACCTTTGGCGAAGTACTGGGTCAACACGATGTACTGGAGGTATCCAGCGAAACGGTTCCGGATTTTGATGATTACCGGAAACAAAAACAAAGTCCGACCCATGAAAATTGATGTGATCTCTCCTTCCAGGAATCCGAGCGGACAGCCTGTTTATGTGGTCAGGGATGATCTCTTTCCCCTGTACTATGGTGGAAATAAGGCAAGGAAAATGGTGCACATCGTCCGGGAAATTGAAGCGGGCGGGTACGATGCGGTGGTAAGTACCGGGGGAATTCAGTCCAATCATTGTCGTGTAGTGGCACTTGCATGTGCGGAACGGGGATGGACATGTAAGCTTGTTCTGCATGGTTCGATGGAACAATTCCTTGCGGAGAAGGGGAATGCCCTCTTGATGCAGAGGAGTGGGGCTCTTTTGGAATTTGTGGAAGGTCCTGACATAGGCCCTGCCATGGACCGCTCCATGCAGGAATTGACCGACATGGGGAAGCGGCCCTACTATCTCTATGGTGGAGGTCATAATCGTCCGGGTGTAATGGCCTTTAAGGAAGCAATGCAGGAGTTTCAGGATGTCTGGCCCGGGGAAGATCCACCGGCCAGAATTTTTCTGGCATCGGGAACAGGCTCTACCCAGGCTGGTCTGCTGACCGGATGTAGGATGCTGGCCTGGAACCACTGCCGGATTCGGGGAATTTCAGTTGCCAGAACAAAAGAAAGAGGGCATAAGGCCATCCTGGAATCACTGGCCTTCGTGGATCCATCTCCGGAAACATACCAGGATGATATTGACTTTGATGATCGCTATACCTTTGGAGGGTATGGAAAATATACCCGGGAACTAACAGATTTTACAAGCAGGATGGCTCGTGAGACGGGACTGATACTGGATAATACCTACACCGGGAAAGCCTTCTATGGAATGCTGGATTTACTATCCAGGGAATACAAGAGTGGACCTTTGGTTTTTTGGCATACCGGAGGTCTTTTGAATTTAATGCACTGATTATGAATGTACTATTTACATGTGCCGGAAGGCGCAACTACCTGTTGGAATATTTTAAGGAAGCAATAGGTGGCTCAGGAAAAATTATTGCGGCCGATATGAGTCCAACTGCTCCTGCAATGGCAGTAGCTGATGTGGCACGTGTGGTTTCGGATGTGTATGCTGAAGAATACCTGGACCAGATTTTTCAGATTTGTTTCGAGGAAAAGGTGGATTTAGTCATATCCCTCAACGATCTTGAATTACCGGTACTCTCTCCACACCGGCAGAGATTTGAGGAGGTGGGAATCCGTCTGCTGATATCAGAGCAAGCAGTGATTGATATTTGTTTTGATAAGTTCCGGACAGTTCAATTTTGTGAGGAACTGAATATGGGAACGCCCAGGACCTATCTGAGTCTGGAAGAAGCTAAAAAAGCCCTTGAATCGGGCGAAATCTCTTTTCCGATAGTAGTAAAACCCCGATGGGGGAGTGCCTCCATTGGCCTGGAGTTTCCAGCCGATATGGAAGAACTGGAGCTTGCCTACCGCCTGGTTACACTCAGAGTTTCCCGCAGCATATTGTCTGAGGCCAGCAAGGAGGACGCAGAGAGATCAGTATTGATCCAGGAAATGATCCATGGAACCGAGTATGGTCTGGACATTCTGAATGACTTTTCGGGCAAGACTGTTCAGGTTTATGTAAAGGAGAAGCTGGCCATGCGTGCGGGTGAGACCGATAAGTCGGTATTAAGGGATAAACCCGAGCTTGAAGCTCTTGGGTTCCGTGTGGGACAGGCCCTGGGACATATTGGCAATGTGGATTGTGATATGTTTGAAAAGGATGGGAAGTATTACCTCCTTGAGCTGAATCCTCGATTTGGTGGAGGCTATCCCTTCTCTCAGATGTCGGGGGCAAATTATCCGGCGGCCATTCTGGCATGGATGGAGAACCGTGAATTCGATTTCTCCACCTTCCAGAGAAATTACGATCAGGCTTTTGCCAAGTGTGATACCCTGATCAGGGTTTAGTTAAGCACCATTTTCAGGCTTTGGGCATAGCTGGGGACCAGCTTTCCTCCCTGACTCAGACGGATGTTATATAAACCCGGAGGAAGGAAAGAAACGTCCACTTCCTTAAGCTGTTCATTTTTTTCCATCTGTTCCATGGCAACAAGCTGTCCTGTCATGGAAATAATTTGGATGTCACAGCCCTCCAGCAGGGGCTTTTCCAGCTCCAGCAAAAAAAAACCATCATTGGGATTGGGTATGATCTTTGCCATTTGATTGACATCTGCCTGCGACTGTTCATCATTCAGGGCCCATCTGATCCGAACACGAAGCAGGGATGACATGGCGCTTTCTCCCTGTGAACTCCTGGCCTCAGCCCTGAATCCCTGGTAGCCAAAAGCATCACCTGACGAGGTATATTCCCATACCGAAGGACTTACCTGCTCTCCCATCCCCAGCGTTTCACCATCTTCCCCATAAAATACTACTTCATTTATGCTTTCAGAATTACCTTCCACCCTGGCCTGAAGGACGATCTGTGCCCCCATGTGAAAGGTTTGGTATAAGTCCGGAGAGATAAGCTTAACCGAAAAGGCTCCCTGCTGATGTGCTCCCAGATCAGGTGCAGAGCCAAAATAGGCCAGTCCCACATCAACTCCCCCGTTGATAAGATCGCTGTTCGGACTTAGTTGCATAAAAGTGATATCCGGTAAGGAACCATCTGCCTTTCGCGGCTGCCCCAATTGTCCGTCGTCCAGGGAAAGGAAGTCATTTGCTGTTATGGTATAAGCAGGATTATCCTCGGTATAGTAGTGGCTGCCAGTCTGCACCCAGCTATTATGATCCTGTGTGGTGTAGCTTGGATATTGATATGAGCATGCAGTGAAAGCAGCCGGATAGGGCCCTGTGGAAGCGTAAGATATGTTGTTGCGGTAGATGACCTCTGCCGGGTGTACTGCACAATCAAAGGTGTTACCCGGATTACTGCCGAAACCCTTTTCGCAGTTGAAAACCGAGTTGTTCAGATACTCCATATGTGGTCCCATGGGAGCATGAAGATTCAGATCATTAAATCCAGCACGCCGGTTAGAAGCAGCAATGCAGTTGTACACCTTTCGTTTCCATGTTTCCCTGATATAGGAGTATCGAAATTTAAATCCATTTCCGTCTCCTTCCAGGTCACCGTTATTAAATGCCCAGCAATCACGGATATCCACCATTTTGTTGTTTGGAATACCGAAACCATCATCCGAATTGTTCCATGCACGGCAGCCATGTATATAGATAACGGCATCATTATCTGTGTCCGCACCATCATGCATAATGGTGTATCCGTCCCCGTCGTTTCCAGGCAGTTCCACATCAAGACTGTCACAATTGTTATGTGAGTCGCAGTTAATAAGGTGGAGGGTATCCCCTTCTATGGCCATTATTCCAACTCCTCCAATATAGGAAGCGGTCATATGTTCGAGGGTCACATTTCCGTATTCATTGATCATGATCCCTGCACACCACATCTCACCTGATTCCCGTGGCCAGGATTGTACATTGGTCACCGTTAATCCTCTGAATATTGCATAACCGGTAGTCCTTATGCCAAGTCCCACGTGACCGTTGGTACTTGGATGGGTATATCTGCAATCCAATACTGGCATGTTTCCCTCAGTCACATCGGGCGGATAGGCTAAAAAGCTGACAGGGTTTGAATAGGTACCATGGTATCCATGCCTGCCTCTTGGATTATAAGTGACCACATTTCCATAATCGTCAGTTCTCGGGTACCAGGTACCTCCCCGGAAATAAACTATATCTCCGGGCATGGCCGAGTCAATGGCTTTTTGCCATGTTGCCCAGGGATAATCTATATCGTCGCCACGATTCATGTCGCTGGCATTCTCATTGTATGCAGGGTCCTGGACATAATATACCGCTGCAGAAGCCAGGAAACTAAAGGATAGAAAGATAAATATGAGAGCGTTTTTCATAAGCAGCCATGCTAAGGTTTTTTGCGCTTGCAAATTTGTAAAAAATATAGCTAGTTTTGTGTTACAAACGAAAAGTTATATTCGATATTACATGAAGGCATATTTAATAAGGATCCTTTTCTTTCTCCTGATCGGTGTTTTGATAGGAGAATTTTCTGCCAGGGTGTTTCATTTGACAGTGGATGTTCCAAAGGCTTATCGGGATTCAGATAAGCTTATTAAGTACTATCCCGATCAAACCGGGAACTCCTCCGAAGGGTATAAATGGAAAATCAATAAGTATGGGAACTTCGGCTATGAGCCTCAGTCCCTTGATTCCCTGGTTACTGTAATCGGGAATTCATATATATCCAATACCATGAATCCTCCGGAGTGCCATCAGGCCACTTATCTGGCCGGTATGAACAGTGAGTATAACATCTATCCCATGTCAAGGGATGGAGCCTGTTTCCTTGAAGATCTGGAGATTGCAAAATCTCTGGAAAGTTTGAATCCCAGAAAGCAATTTCTTTATGTGAATGACTATGATTTTATCACCAGTGTAATTGAAGTCAGCAATCAACCACTCACAGTGCAACTTTCTGTGGAACAGAATACAATCAGGTATGCGCAGCTAAAAGGTAGTAAGCTGAAGGAACTTCTGTATCATTTTAAGTTTGCTTACTTCCTTTACAGGAATTATATGGTTCCTATAATTGTGGATCTCGAAATGGCAAGAGGCAGGACGCAGGGAAGCCTGAATGAAATTAAGGAATCAGATTATCCTTATATGCAAGCTCTTGTGGACTATACGATAGAGAATTATAAGATCGACAATATAGTCCTCGTGTTCTTTCCGGATAGTGATCCGAAACTGGTTAGCATGACAGAAAATGCCGGATTTACAGTTCTTCAGCTTGAAACAGACGATTATAATTCCTGGCTTGGATCCATTGGAGGGCACTGGAGTTGTTATGGACATGAGGAAGTTGCCAAGCAAGTCGACAAATATTTAGTAAGCTTATCTCATTAACAATGGAAATTACCTCCTTAATATTTATTCTGGTTTCGACTCTAGCAGTATTTGCCTATTACCTGGTACCTGCCAGGTTCAGGGTATTGTTCCTGGTCTTATTAAGCTCCGGATTTGTTGCTACCTATAGTTATAAGCTATTACTGTATATCATTGTATACACGGTTATCAATTATATAATCGGAAGTAAGATCCCGGATGCCAGGAATAAGAAAGTGCTGTTCATAACGGGGATAGTAATCAATATTACTCAGCTTGTGTTGCTGAAGTATGTTTCATTTACCATAGAACCACTTTTTCGTCTGTTTAGCATTGAAACGAACCTGGTATCTATTTCGCGCTTCATTGTACCCATTGGGGTTTCATATTTCACCCTGCAGGGGATCGGTTATCTGGTTAATGTCAACCTGGGCTGGGAAAAACCGGAGAAGAATTTCCTTCATTTTCTCCTTTATATGACCTTTTATCCAAGGTTTATTTCTGGTCCCATCGACAGGTCCAATCTCTTTCTTCCCCAGCTAAAAGAAGCCCGGGCCTTTGATTCGGCAAATATTACAGAAGGTGCCAGGCTGGTATTATTCGGTCTTTTTAAAAAGGTGGTTATTGCCAACCAGCTTTCATTGATTGTTCATGGTGCCTTTACTTCCCTGGAAACCACAGATACATTTAACCTGTGGATGGTTGTACTTATTCAGCCACTCTACCTCTATTTTGATTTCTCAGGCTATACCGATATCGCCATTGGTTTTTCCAGAGCATTCGGGATAAAGATTCCAATGAACTTTAACAGGCCATTTTTAGCAGAGAACATGACCAATTTTTGGAAGAGGTTTCACGTATCCCTCTCTGCCTGGTTTGCCGATTATGTATTCATGCGGACAATGTTCCGCTACCGTAAATTGAAAAAGCAAGCCACCACTATTGCCCTGTTCCTCACCTGGGTGCTTTTTGGTATCTGGCATGGGGCAGGCTGGAATTTTATGTTCCTGGGCTTGTTGCAGGCTTTAGCTGTCTACTATGAATTCTCCACGAAGAAATGGAGATACAAAGCTTTCTCCAGGCTACCAACGTTCGTAAGGAAATGGACAGGCAGGATTTGCACCTATGTATTCTACAGTATATCCCTGGTATTCTTTTTTGCACCCGACATGAAGTCGGCCTTAACCCTGTTTTCCAGGCTGCCTGTGAGCGGGGGACCACTTCCGGTTGACTTCACTCAGCAGAATTTCACCATCGTGATCATCTCGATCCTGGTGATAATAGGGTTTGAGATTATCCAGGAAGATTTTAACAAACTGGGGCAGAAAATTGAATCAAGCTGGTACTCCAGAAGTAGAATTGGAACTCTCCTAAGATGGCTTTTTTACTATGCTGCGATTGTCCTGATGATGTCCTCCAGCAACAATGTGGCTGCAGAATTTGTGTATTTCCAGTTCTAATTCTCAATAGTATCAATTATAAACTGGCTGAATAAAGGAGCCACTTTTGCCGAGAACTCTTTATTGGGATGAGGGTCTTTTGCACTGGTGGCATACTCGGCTTTCATGTAGAGTTCTCCTTCGGTTTCATAGTTATAGAAATCCCAGATATAAATATTGTCTCCTTCTT
>Ga0209633_10002607_pt1 | contig 17232 bp, 13 predicted proteins | sample Cruoilmetagenom1_FD_187290 | JGI IMG/M metagenome (GOLD analysis project Ga0209633, IMG submission 187290) | Oil polluted marine microbial communities from Coal Oil Point, Santa Barbara, California, USA - Sample 1 (SPAdes) (version 2) | ecosystem: Environmental > Aquatic > Marine > Oil seeps ... | reverse complement strand
GGCGTGATTGGCTTGGGACTTGGCCCTGTAGGCATTGCCTTTTTTGCCTGGGATTATGGCGTTAAGCATGGAAATCTACAGTTACTTGGCGTGCTTTCATATTCAATACCACTAATTTCTACCATCCTATTAGTGCTTGCAGGCATTGCTCAACCTAGTGCCTCAATATTAGTCGCATCGATTGCTATTGGTTTGGGAGCCTTTATTGCAAGCCGTAATAAACACACCAAAGCTTTAAAATAACTATATGGCACCCCCCCTAGTTTTTGGTATCAGCTAAAATCCAGAAACAGACTTTTTTGAGAGTGAATCAGATATGCAAGATTGTGACTGCTACATCTTGGGAAGCGAAAAAATCCGGGGTTGCCGTTTTGCAAAAAAGTGTGAGTTAACCTATAAGCCAGGTTCTAGATAACCCACTAATGGCTTCCCTCGGCTCGCCGACGGATAACACCAGTAATGGATAAAATCGTGATCGAAATTACAATCCATCCCAGTACCGAATAAAACACTTTAGCAATACTCCACCACGTTCCTCGTGCCTCAGCCGTTGGCTTACAGCGAAACTCCTGACGCAAATCAACTAAAGGAATAAAGATATCCATTGCATAAAGAAGTGGATCAATCATGTCACCACAGACTTGTTCTACAGCGCCGATAGTACTTGTATTTTGTGTCTGCAACAAACGAAGTGGCTGTTTATTTTTGACAACTATTTCACCTGGGATATCAATCGGCATTGTATCAAGTACTAAAATCTCTTGCTGGTTAGCAACATTTACTGCAAGCCAACCTGCCAACAAAAACCCAATAACCGAACCTATCGCCCTTCGTGGCTTAAGACCGTAATAGAAAAAGAATTTAAAAGCCCTCATAAGAATCTTCTCTCCCCATAACCATCCCATATAAAAAATGATAAATAAGACAAAGATAACAATAGCCAACACCCCAATATTTGTCAGGGTAATCACTTCAAAGGGATTGAAGGTTAACATCACATAATAGAGTGTAGATGAAAGCGCTAACATCGATATAAATAGCTCTCTCGCCCTTCTTAAAACTAAAATAGTTCTGCCAATGTAAACGGGTTCGTAGTTCTGTTTCAGTATCTATCCGCTTAGCAACAACTTCTATAGCATCATCAGTGTGTCCCATTTTCCGATACAGCTGAGATAAATATTCATAGGGTTGGGCATAAAATTCAGATTTTTCCTGAGGTTTTTTTTCTGACTTATCAACAAATTGCATATCAAGCCATTTCTTCCTATACTTCCATTTTTCAGGGTTTATAGTTTCTTTTTTCGGATTAGCCTCATTATCAAATATACCCGAAACATTTTCATCTTTTTTTGTACTAACAACTTTTGATGCAAATGCTCCATAAGTAAAATCACTTAATACAAGCTTAACTTGCGAACGATCATTACCCAAAAAAGCTTGTCCAGAATCATCATTTAACCAATTAGTCTTAACTAATTTCAAACTAAACTCAGGAAATCTCTTTTTTATCTTGTGTATAGAACTGATATATTCAATGCGAAGTTTTTCTTTTTCTGCAATTTTCTCTATTTCTTTCCAATCCCCAGCTATTGTTCTTCGAGAAGTGTTATCTGTCTTGGTATGATGAAATGATCTATGAGGAGTTTCATACCTGTAGACCGGATTTGCAATAAGTTCTCCGATAGGTTCATCATCCATCATTTCCACCATTCCATCACGAAAAATCTTAAAAGAGGACAAAAACAGGAACTTTTCATATTGTACGACTGCTCGAATAAAAAATGATCCCTCATCATCTGGATAAGGTTTAGTTTTTAGATTTAATTCATCAGAATACTTATTACAATCAAGGTCAAAAGGATCTTCTTCGTTTTTTATACTATCATCCTCTTCGGGATATTTTTTTAACTGCATTGTTCCTAGCTCACTTTCATCTCTTATCAGTCTGAAAGCACTTCTTTTGCCTTCCTCCCCACCCCAAACATATGCACAAAAGAACTCCAAGTAAAATTTTGCTGTCTCAGCATTGATTTTGGGGCTTGTATCAGCATTAACACCATGAATCGGGGGAGAAGTTCCATCAAGCAAAACTACTTTACTATCTAAGCCCCATAGATAACTTGTTGTTTCTATCCTATTATTTCTCTTCTCACTCACCTCAATAAGATGCCAATTATCATAAAAAGGTAATTTCAAACTATGCATTTGCATGCTGGTATCAGGAGAGTATGGCGGTTCAGGACAATACTGAGCCACTTTATTAATAATCAAACCATTAGAAATTTCTGTAGCAAAAAATGAAACATCGGGTATTTCGTTTGAGATTTGACTCAGGTTCAACTCTTCAATTTTAACATTTCCCGCAATAGACGCATTTTCAAAATTAATTTTATCACTTGCATTTATTTTTAGCCTTAAATTCCCACATTTTGCATAACGTCCCCAAAGCTTTCCTTGCAAATCAAGTTCAGAAATCATCAATTCTTGTCCAACAAATATTGACTTCATTGAGATAGATTTTATTTTCTGATATTGATCTGATTTGTCACTCTCAATTTTTAAACTCTTATCTATATAAGCGTCATCCAATATAAGTTTTGTTGGCTCACCAGAAAAAGATATTTCTACTGCTTTGATATTAGAGCGTTTAAAGTCAATCCTATCAGATGATTCAACCTTTAGATCCAAATTACCCTTTATACTGGATAAATCAGCAAGAACTGATATTTTATTTACTTTGATTTCCGTGTTACCAGTGACTGCAGTATTATTTAGCTGCAACTGATCCTGTTGGCTTTTTTCTTCAGAAGAGGCTGCTATATCAACCTCTAGTATATTGGAGATAATTGAGTCATTGAAAAAAACTGAATCATTACAATCTTTAATGGTTATTTTCGCTGTATTAACCTTCATTTCGTCTAAAATCAACTGCCCTTTGATGCTATCAACTACCATCTCAACAAAAGCTATCTGAGCTTGTTTTAAAATAATATGCCCTTCAATTTTTACCGGAATCGAACTAAATCTACCACCATTCTCTTTTGTTTCGGTGCCCTCAATGAGCCGCATTACAGTACCTACTTCCATTAAATATCCTTGAAGTGCAACATTATGTTCTTTTGCTGTAAGATGAGCCCCAGCCATATACAATTCACCTTTTATGCGACACCCGTACAATCTTACACAGCCCTCACTAACAAAGGGTTCACCTTCATCTTTATCAGGGCGAAACAAGGCTCTAAGCATAACTGCACCACCTACACGAGCCATACTCATATCAAGAGAATCCTCGTCCCATTCAGAACAAATAGTGGCTCCACTCATGAAAACAGTGCCATCAATTACTGCACCGTTAAGACTGACTCCTCCGGTCGCACAGAAACCGGGTTGCAAAGCAACGTCCCTTTTGAATTGACAATGATCTAGCTTAAGTGCAAGAGGCATACCTCCGGCAGAAAAATCTTTATTGCTTTCTTTAGGATTGACGCAAAAATGAGCATCACTAGCTTTAAAATTATTCTCTATTCTGCTTCCTGAAAAAACAGCAATACAACGACACAACTTTTTTTCATCTCGTTGACAGCCACTTGCCGAGCTATCATCTTCTGCACTCATTACCCCAGATAAATCTATAGAACCTGTGAAAATTGCATTCTTTGCCTCAAGATTAACAAAGCGGCTTCCTTTTAATGAAAGTCTTGAAAAACGACCATTATTTAAATTAATATCAGGTTTTTCTTTTGGGTCATCTCCATCAAATACGCAATTTTCCAATATAATAGGGGAGCTGCCGCTTCCCTTCCTGCCATACAGTTTTCAAGATCAAGAGAACCCTTAATCCATACACCTTTTATAGTGATTGATGGCAGAAAAAAACGTGTACTCTTATTTTCTTTTGCCAATATTGGCAAAACCAACACCAGCCTTCGTATTACTTCGGCACGGATGGTGTTTTTATGATTAGGTTTTTTGGGAAGAGTTTTTAAATCTATATATTGACCTGATGCACGAATATCTTCTATTACGCTTTTTTCCAGTTCTGTAAGAGCTTCTATCGTCATTTAATAATCCGAGAATATTAGAGAATTAAAATAATAATAGGACAGATATTCATTTCTTATTTATATATCTGATATTTCAGCCACAGATTTGATATAAATCAAAATATATTATACGGAGTAGTAATTCAGTTGGTTTTTATTAATATATCTGTTGAATCCTAGGGATTAGAAAGGAGTGTGAGTTGACCTATAAGCCGGGTTCTGTCGTGAACAATCATTCATCTGGATGATACGTCGCCGTACACCTCAAGCGATCTACCCGGATGCAGTGCGGGTACACACTTTAAGAGCACCACTAAAAATCATCTTTTGCTCGATTGCTGCGTTGGGCGGCTTTCTGCGATCCTCGTGTATTGCATATACACTCCGGTTCTCGAAAGCCACCCGCCTTGCACTCAAACAAAATCTAATCTTTAGAGGTGCCCTTAGCATCCCTATTTGATCTTGCTCCGGACGGGGTTTACCTTGCCACAAACGGTTACCCGTTGTGCGGTGCGCTCTTACCGCACCCTTTCACCCTTACCTTATTACCCGAAAGTAATCTGGCGGTCTACTCTCTGCTGCACTAGCCGTCAGCTTGCGCTGCCCAGACGTTATCTGGCGTCCTACCCTTTGGAGCCCGGACTTTCCTCAATTTAAGCCGAAACTTAAAGCGCGATTGCTCGGTCAACTCACGAGAGAAGTTTAGCACAACATCACATATTGGAAAAAGGAACAAATACCCAGATTCGTACTTAAAAATCAGCCTGCAAACCAACAAAAACTCCTTTTGTCTCAACATCAAATGAAAGCTGATCAAAATCTTCAACATCAAATCGCTGTGAGCGGTAACCTGCTTTTACTCCAATATCAGCAGCAATAAGCTTAAAGTCATATCTCAGTCCTACGATAGCATCTGTCATGCCATTACCTTCGACGCTTAAGAAGTGAATATCTGTATACGCTGTTATATTTGAAAGAGGAAATGAAACTTCTGCATCTAAATATACATGTGGTAGCATTTCTGAAAATGATTGACCTAAGTAATGACCATTATGAAAATCTGAAAAACCTAAGCCAATATCAATAGAAACAAGGTCATTATCTAAAACTTCATAATAGCCCGTGTAATCTATTTTCGTATAATCGTAGGCCGAGTTATCAACTTCAGAAAGTGAAATTTTTATATTAGGCAAAAGTGGAACCGGATGCTCGATTGTAGCACTCGCAAAAACACTTTTTCTTTTACCCGTTACATTATGTGATGCGTCCCCTGCTTCATAACTAGGTGACCATAAACCAATTTCTATATCAGACCCTAACAGCGTATCAGCCTGTAAATTAGACATCAACACTATGCTAAATAGAACAACTAAATATTTACAACGGATATACATTAATGACAGCCTCAAATTTCACAGAGGAAAGTATGGACTAAAAACTAAAATGAAGTGTAAGTAATGGCACCCCCCCGGGTTTTTAGTATCAGCCTTATTTATCACTCCAGTAATAACGGCCATTTTTATAGCCAACCCTAAGCAGCTGGCTGCGTTCATTCTTAATAGAATGCTCTCTGGATAAGATAGTATTTATATAACGCCAGTGCGCCTTAACTTCTTCGTTATTGATTTCTATAATTAAATAACCACGATCTGAGTAGTTTGAATATATAGAGTTTTTGTCAAATACTTGGGTACTATCTTCAAGCTGCCTTAATAATTCAGGGTCATCAATATCATAATCTTCTTCGATTCCTGGAGACGTTACCGAAGTAACACCTAGTTCAAGCCCCAAAGTATTATTTGTTTTATTGATCAGTGAATTTGCCCATGAATAGTGTGCATCACCGGATAATACCACCGTGGCTTTATTAATCTCTTTAAGGACTATATATAGTTTTTCACGCTCATCCGGGTAACCATCCCAGGCATCAAGGTTATAGGGAAGCATATGGTTTAGGCGATTTTTTTCATCAGACGTCAGGTTTGCATCCTTTAAAATCATGCGCGCCTTAATACGACTGGTTTCATAAAATACATTCACAATTTTCTGTTTGATTTTTTCTTTTTCTATTTGTTCAGCTGTATTTTTATAACGGTTGGCTAATGCAATAATCTCCAATGGAACAAGACTTTTTGAAACTTTCACCTGTTGAGCAATGAACTGCCATTTCGATTGAGAATTTTGCAACTCTTCCTCTAGCCACTTTAATTGCTCATTTCCCAGCATTTCTCTCTTTGAGGAATTAATTCCCTGCAAATAAGAAGCCTCATCAAAATCGCCTTTAGCATTAAAATAATCATTATAATTTAACTGCTGAGTTCTATTTAAAAGCCGTGTATCCAGCATATACAATGAAAACAGTTCGCCAAAATGAAAAGAGCGATATATTTTTTCACTAACTGCTCCAAAAGGAGGGCGAATAGGAAGCCACTCATAATACGCTTTCACAGCTGCATGTTTTAACTCCCGATATTTGGGTGCTGTAAGTTTCGACTGCTCAGCGCCAGTATTATAGGCATTATCTATAACTTCATGATCATCCCAGATACAAATAAAAGGAAACAGTTGGTGAAGGTCTTGCAGATCAGTATCACGCTTGTATAGCGCATACCTGCGGCGAAAGTCTCCTAAACTGTTTAGCTTTTTATCATTACTTTTGGGTAGCACTCTGCCAATTTTTTTAGCATTTTTTGTTCCGTAAGCAGGCTCACCATTTTTCTCAGTCATTCCATATTCATAAATATAGTCACCCAGATGAACAACCACATCAATTTTATCTTTGAATTTACAAGCATCCCGATAGGCATTAAAAAATCCACAGGTATAATTAGCACATGAGAATACGGCTAGGGTAGTGTTATTTGTCTCTTTTGGTAAAGTACTTGTTCTACCTACCATTGAACTATTATTTGCAGCCCTAAAACGATAATAATATCGAGTGCCCGCTTCCAGTTCTTGTAAATCTACTTTAACCGTGTAGTCGTTGTCTTTTAATGCCACAACTAAACCTGTTTGAATTAACTGCGAAAAATTATCAAACAATGAAACTTCATAAACAATTCTTACTGATGCAGGTGTCTTTTGGGGGGTAACTCGCGTCCAGATGATTACCTTATCAACTAGTGGATCACCACTGGCAACACCATGCAAAAACTCACCGGTGCCTAGTTTTTCTTCTGTGCCAAAAGATAGGCGAGATAAGCCCGTCGAAATAACGACTCCAACTGAGAGATCAAGAAAATATCGTCGACTTTTATCCATTGTTGTTATTCCACCATGAGGCTGCGAAAGTATTCTGGGACGAAAGAAAAATGAGGAAAAACTTTCCAGATTTTATCCAAAAATGAAGATAATAGCAGGCTATTGGCTGAAATTTTGGGTGAAATATGGGAAGTTTTAACCTTTTTTATGAGTTCCACGAATACTTTCGCAGCCTCTTTGCTTTCGTATAAAAACCTGACAAACATCATAATCCAATAACTCTTTTTGTAAAATGAGTAGTTCTACTCATAGACTTAAACATGACTCGACCCTATAAGTTAATTAAGACGTGGCGGAGCATGCGCGTATTGAGAATTTTTACTACAAGGAAAGGAATCATGAAAATACATACGTTTAAACAAACTCTTATGACTACAAGCATAATCGGTGCAATGGGATTATTTCTTCTTACAGGCTGTGGTAGTAGCAGTAATGGAGACAGTTCTGGGACGGGAACTGGGACGGGAACTGGGACTGGGACTGGGACAGGAACGGGGACTAGCACAACACTTGATAAGGTTACTATCGAGAAGCTGGCAAGTCACATCGTAGAAGAAGGCAACTGTACTGCTGTAGCGGGAGTAGCAGCACGTGCTCAGATAGGCTCATCTACAGAAGCCACTCAAAATGAAGGTTTACCTCAAACACAAGAACGTCCAATTAATATTGTTACAAATGGTCTGATTGGGGGAACCTTAAAAAGAACAGGAGAACATCTTAATGGTACTGACACGATGACATATACATACTCTGATTTTGCCAACCCTGTGGGAGATGCAAAGTTTACTGCCAATGGTACCGCAGCAGTTGTTGATCATGGCGTTCCGGGAACATTTGGGCCAATTATGAGCAATAAAACTACCGACACCAACGGCGATATTACTATCACTAAAGACGCAAACAGCTCCAGTCGCTCAGGTATATTAAGTAAAATCGCATCAGGAACCTATAAGTTAAATTTGCAAGGTCTAAATCGTAACTATGCGAAAGTGCTTTTTGATCCTGATAGTTTTGTTTTAGGCAAGGTTTCTCTTTTGAATACTGATACAGGAAGTAAATATACAATTACCAATGCCACTGGCAAGGGCTTTTTCAATAGTGCACAAGCTGCTTTACAAGACCTTGAGTATACCTATGTTAGCCCCGACGCAGGAACATTCACGATCAAAAGTGATTTGCTTGCTGTATCACTTGATGCAGTAAAAATTCCAAGCAGTGCACAAGGGACTTTAACAATGACTGCAGCCGATGGCACTAAAGCAGAAGTGGTATTGGAAAGTACTGGAACGATTAAAATCTTTGCTGTTGATGGCACAAAGAAGACACTAACATCAGAAGTTGATTGCTCTGGTTTAGTGCATTAACTCTTAAAGTTGTACAGGGAGAGTAGCTTAATTTTCACAAAGCAAGTTGTAATGGGCAACTGTTACAGCGAGCTTTGGAAAATTAGCAAACATGTTTGTACAAATAATGAGTGGTACTTCCTGTTAGTCACCCCCTCTATTTTTTTATACTTTTCACTCTAAATATCTGTTCTATATCTGTTCTATATTTCTTCATTTCTTCAAAAGGTGGGGGTCTCGACGACGCTCAACAGAACTGTCTCTTATAGGTATCTATATCTAGCCTAATTATCCTTTTTTCATGTCTAACTGATTAATTGTACTACAATTGATTAAAAACATGATTAAGGACGCGCTTTGAAGAACACAGATGAAATTATTAAAATCAATAATGTCTCAGTTCAATTTGGTGATTTAAAAGCACTAAATAATGTCAATAATCACATCAATCGTGGAGAAGTCGTCGTTATTGTAGGGCCTAGTGGCTCTGGTAAGAGTACCTTGTTACGTGCGCTTAACGGCCTGCAAAACACCCATAGCGGTAATATTATTATTGATGGTGTTAACATTTCTGAAAAGAAATCCAACATGAACAGACTGCGCGCCGAAGTTGGTATGGTATTCCAGCATTTCAATCTATTCCAACATAAAACTGCACTACAAAACATCACTTTGCCACAACGTATCGTATTGAAACGTAGCAATTCTGAAGCAGAAAAAATTGCCCATGAGTTGCTTGAAAAGGTTGGCATTCCTGATAAAGCCAATAATTACCCTAACCAGCTATCTGGTGGGCAACAGCAGCGTATTGCAATTGCACGTTCACTCGCAATGAATCCCAAGATAATGCTATTTGATGAAGCAACCTCAGCATTAGATCCTGAGACAGTCGGTGGTGTTCTTGCCTTAATGCAAGATTTAGCAAAAAACGGCATGACAATGGTTGTTGTCACCCATGAAATGGGATTTGCCAGAGAAGCATCAGACCGGGTAATTTTTATGGATGAGGGCATGATTGTAGAAGAAGCCTTACCCGAACAGTTTTTTGATCATCCCAGCAGCGATCGTGCCCGTGAGTTTTTAAATCAAATTCTTTAACTCATTTTCACGCTATTTTTTATTTATATAAAGGAGTATGTCCCATGAAGTTTTCAGTATTAAAAACGGTTTTAGCTTTTATAGTCACAATATCTTTATCAACGACAGTATTTGCCGAAAGCACAATGGAAAAGATCGTTAAAACAGGCAAACTAACCATAGCTGTACAAACACAAGGGCCTCCTGTTAGCTTTGTCAATAAAGCTGGAAAACGCACCGGCCTTGCAATCGAACTCGCACGCTTGATGGCAAAGGACATGGGTGTAGAGTTAGTTATTCAAGATTATGACTGGAAAGGCTTAATACCCGCCCTAAAATCTGGCAAAGCAGATTTGATAGCAGCCGATATGACCCCTACAGCAAAACGTCACATGCAAGTAGTCTTCACTAATCCCGTCTTTTATGCTGAGAATGTCGCTTTTGCAATGAAAAGCAAAGGCTTTACTTCATGGAGTGATTTAAATAAAGCTGGAATCAAGGTTGGAGCGACGCAAGCGTCAACTTATGCAACTGCAGTTACTGCAAAGATGCCAAAAGCAACCCTCAAAGAGTACTCTGGTGGTAATCCGCAAACAGTACAAGCCGTTGTTTCGGGTCGTATTGACGGGGGTGTATCTGATCGCGCTACCATTGCATCTTTTATAAATAATAATGACAAAATAACCGTTCTAGATGGGACTTTAACTAAAGAGCCACTCGGTTTTGCCGTGCGCCCAGATTCAATGCATTTATTAACAGCTATTAATAACTATATACGTCTAATCGAATATGACGGTCGCCTTGAAGAAACACTCAATTACTGGTGGAATACCACAGACTGGCAGGCTGATAATAAATAGAACTATTTCTGCTTTACGCCATAAATCTAAATGAGACAGAAGAAAATACTGAGTTTCTGTCTCATTTACAACCTGGAAAGCTTAGTTAAGCGAGTCAAAATGCTACATTACCTGTTCTGAGCCAACTAAGTTTTCTAAGTTCAACAACCCATAATTATTTTTTGGATTTCTTGCATATATGGAGTTTCTCTCAAACTACTTTAACTTTCGCATTGTGGGTCAATACACTGATGTTTTTATCGAGGGAATCTTAACAACTCTGGCATTAGCAGGTATCTGCTTAGTACTGTCTATTTTTTTTGGTATATTTTTAGCGTTAATGCGAAGGTCATCAAACCCTTTTGTTTGGAGATCAGCAGCAGCCTATATACAGATTATTCGTTCTACTCCGCTTCTGATACAGATTTATTTAATCTACTACGGACTTCCCTTATTAATAGGTAATTACTTTGGAGAAGAAGCCACTGCGATCATTGCATTAACCATTCATTCAACACCTTACATGGCTGAAATTATTCGAGCAGGGATACAATCGATTGACCGCGGCCAAAGCGAAGGTGGTATGTCAGTAGGCATGAGTAAGCCACAAACTATGTTCTATATTGTATTACCACAGGCACTGGCTAACGTAATTCCACCACTCTTAGGCCAAACCGCTGTATTAATAAAAGATACTTCCTTATTTAGCATAATCGCCGTTTTTGAACTTATGGGGGCTGGTCTTCGTATGTATTCTGAGACCGTTATAGCCACCGAAAGTTATGTCACAACGGCCGCCTGTTATTTACTTATTTATATGATGATGTTGATTTTCTCAAACATGACTCAAAAATGGCTGGGAGGTGGAGCATGGCAAACTGCACATTAGATAATGATTTTAAGCGGGGTGCAATTCAATGGATTATATAATAGATAAATACCAACTGTTTATTGATCTTTTGCCTTTGCTGATGAAAGGTCTACTAATGACATTCGAGGTCTCAATACTTTCGATACTTATTGGATCGCTACTAGGGTTTTTATTCGGTATTTTACGTACGCTAGGTAATAAAATAATCACCAATACAATTGGTCTATACTTACATATATTTCGTGGTACGCCCTATTTGGTGCAGCTATATCTAATCTATTTCGTGTTACCTTCATTTGATGTTGAGTTTTTAAAGTTCGATAGCTTTACTGCTGCCATCGTATCGTTATCACTCTATACATCCAGTTACGTTACAGAAATTGTAACCTCAGCAATTAATGCCGTCCCAAAGGGACAATCTGAAGGTGCTCGTTCCGTAGGGATGTCCAGATTCCAATCTCTGTACCATATTGTCATCCCACAAGCACTTAAACTATCAATACCACCTATGTCTGGTGTGTATGTGATCATCATTAAAAGCACTGCGGTATTATCCGTAATTGGAATTTCTGAACTGACCCGACAAGGTGAAATTGCTATTTTGCGCTTACCGGGTAATTTAATGTTCATCTATCTACTTATTGCTGTTATGTATTTTATATACTGTTATCCAGTACTACGTTTTGCATCATGGGCAGAAAAACGCTACGGCTCTATCGGAGTTGATCCTGAGTAGCCTGTCTCGCCTTCTCTGATTAAGAAGTTGCTAACCATCCCGGCCAACACTTTTAATTAGCTGTCGCAGTGTAAACCAAACTCCCACGTCAACAATCGGACGAGGAGGTATCCACTCAGCTTTCGGGCTAGCTAGACAATCATTAATCAGTGCTGACTGTCCGCCACTGGCATATTCTGCTATCGCGGTTCCAAATGCAGTTCCCCGACTAACACCGGAACCATTAAAACCACCCGCCAGATAGAGTCCTTTTTCTGGAATCTGGAAAAAATTGGTGAAATTCCGGCTAACACCTTCAACACCTGACCAGGAATACTCAAAAGGCACATGACGCAACTGCGGGAAACGATTCTCAAATGCCTGTCGATGAATTTTGCGACGCTGCGCCAACATCTGATCTGACAGCAGGCGTCCGCCATGATATTCAGCCGTATTACGCACACAAAAACGGCCATCCTGAGTCAGCCGGACTGTTGCCCCTGCGCTATGCAATGATAATACTCCCCACTGCTTCAGACTACCCAATGAACCCAGCTCTTCTTTAGTTAGCTTACGGGTGAAGCTGCCGGATAAAGTATTACCGAGGATATAACGCTTAATCAATCCGACCCGAGTTGCCTCAAAATTAGCAGTTACGATGACTTTATCAGCCTTAATATTAGCATCAGGGGTCTGCAACATAGCTGAAGAGCCGGTAACTTTATTAAGGACGGGACTATGCTCATACAAAGATACATTCTCTGGCAAAGAGCCTGCCAATCCATAAACCAGTGATGCAGGCTGCACCAAAGCACCTTCATGCACATGAACACCGGACTGGTACCACTCAGTCCCCAGCTTTTCAGCCAATCCGGACTGATCCAGTACCGTGTGAGGAATATCCATATTCTCCAGATACCCGGAAAAATACCCAACTTCTTTCAGAGAAGCATTATCTGCAACCGTATGAAAAAAGCCCTGATCATGCCATTGACAATCAATATTATGCTTGCGGACCTGTTCTCTCAATAAATTGAGGCCAGCTCGGTTAAGCCGGTTTATCCGTGAATAAGTATCAAGCTTCTCTGGATCAAACAATCCACCGAAATGGCTATTAGCCACCGCATAACCAGAGTTTCGCCCCGATGCAGCTTCCGCCACTGCACGGGCATCCAATAAAATAATCTCATCATCAGGATGTAACTCAGCCAAGCGGCGGGCACAGGCAAGTCCCGTTAACCCCGCCCCCACAACCGCCCAACGACTTCGTAGCTGACCTTTGCAGGAAGGATTCGAAGTCCGTTTTGGCAGGAATTCTGCCCAACCATGTTGATCAGTGGAAAAGTCCTTAGCTGTTAGCATCACAATGCAGCCAAGTGAGATGCAGATTGATAATTAAAAACAAGACTTATATTTCTTATAAGCAGCCATTTATACAACATACACACCTGAGTTTTTATATTTTTAACTATTTTCAGCTGAATTAGTAGTCCTGCAGGGTTGAACTTCATCAACACATATCGCTCGATAAATAAGCTGCAAACACTTATCTGCATACTCATCAATTGTTTCTTCAGCGTTATGATATTTCCACGGCTTTAAATAGCGTTCTTGAATTAAAGACAATGCCATTGTCGCTACAAACTCTGCTTTATGACAGGAATCTGAGTTTGGAGTGAGCTCGCTTATCAATGTATTAAGCTCTTTAACCTGAACCAGCTCTATTTTTAATGAGCCTTCCTGATCTGCCTGAGGCAGGCTTTTAGTTTCAAAGTATAGAAAGTAAAACCAGGGCTGCATCAGCGTTGATGCATATAAATAACCGCGTATTAAAACCTCTAAAGCCGTCTTTGGATCTTGCTGCTCTCGTGAATCTTCAACAATCTCTGCACACACAACTGAAACCACATCTTTTACAATAACTGCGATAGTATCTTTGCTGGAAATGCTTGAGTACAGTCCTCCCATACTTAGACCTGTTGCAGTTGATAGATCACGCAGTGACATTGCCTGAAAGCCAATCTTAGGCGTCATCTTAAAAGTTGCATCAAATATTTTACGCAGGTTTTTAACCGCAAACTTTTCTTTACTAACTTTTATTTTGTCCTTATTTCTATCAAAAATCAGTGAATAAAGGCCATCACCCTGATAGGCAAAATCCCTTTTAAAGTCAGCATAAACAAGTTGTGCGGGGTGAAGTAGATGCTGAGCAGTTGCAGACACAAATATAACCTTTAAGAAATTACCTATTGACAATAAGTGTACACTGTTATTTAATTAAAAGCGAACGCTCGCTCTTTTTTTGATCTGCTAAAGCATTTCTTCACGTATACAAGGTTTAACAACCTACAAGGTAAATAGTCATGATTAACTTAATACTTATTCTAATTGCACTAACAGGGCTTACCAGCCTCGCCTTTAGAGGAAGCCCAATCAAATTTGCAAGCATTCTATTAGGGGCGGCAGCACTGGTTGCATTGGTTACACCCGCACACTGGCTACTAGTGGCTGTCTTGGCTATTTCAACGCTTGCAACTCTGGTTTTTTCGATACCTCAATTAAGAATCAAATTAATCTCTAGCCCTGCTCTAAAAACTATACGTAAAATACTTCCTCCTATTTCTGACACTGAGCAGGAAGCCATTGACGCAGGAACTGTCTGGTGGGATGGAGAAATATTTAGCGGCAAGCCAAACTGGAATAAATTGCTATCTGCACCTGTTCCAACGATTTCTGAAGAAGAACAAGCCTTTCTTGATGGCCCTGTTGAAGAACTTTGCAAGATGTCTGATGCTTGGAAGATTAACCACGATTGGAATATAATTCCTGAGCACATTATCCAATACGTGCGTGACAATGGTTTCCTCGGAATGATTATACCGAAAAAATATGGTGGCCTTGAGCTATCAGCTGTTGCCCAGTCTCAAGTGCTATTAAAATTAACCAATACAGGTGGTGGAATAAGCTATCTGGTTGGCGTTCCTAATTCACTTGGTCCCGGTGAATTATTGATTAAATACGGTACAGAAGAACAAAAAGATTACTACTTGCCACGTCTCGCCAACGGAAAAGAAATCCCCTGTTTTGCGTTAACAGGACCGACTGCAGGCTCAGATGCTACTTCAATTCCTGATGTTGGTGTCGTTTGTAAAGGTGAATGGGAAGGCAAAGAAGTGTTAGGTATGAAGCTTACCTTTTCAAAACGCTATATTACACTCTCCCCTATTTCTACCCTGATTGGTTTGGCATTCCGTTTACAAGACCCTGATGGACTAATAGGCGATACAGAAGATTACGGCATTACCTGCGCCTTGATTCCGCGTGAAGTTGAAGGCTTGGAAATTGGTCGTCGCCACCTTCCCATTGGTGATGCTTTCTTAAATGGCCCGATTAAAGGCAAAGATATTTTTGTGCCACTAGACTCCATCATTGGTGGGCAAGAAATGGCCGGAAAGGGCTGGCGTATGCTGGTGAATTGTCTTTCAGTTGGTCGAGCGATTACTCTGCCAACCAATGCAGGTGCCGTAGCAAAACGATCTGCCATGACCAGCAGCGCCTATGCCAATTTACGCAGTCAGTTTGGTGTAACCATCAGCAAGTTTGAAGGCATCCAAAAACCTCTGGCGCGTATCGCTGGTTTTAGTTACATTATTGATGCGGCACGTATTCAAACCATCCAATCCATTGACGATGGCAGCAAACCCAGTGTGGCATCCGCTATCTTAAAACACCACACAACCGAAATGGCAAGACAATGTACGCTGGACGCGATGGATATTCACGGCGGTAAAGCTATCGTAAAAGGTCCCAATAATTATATTTCATCCATGTACGAATCCATTCCTGTCGCAATAACAGTAGAAGGTGCCAATATCCTGACACGCAACTTGATGATCTTTGGACAAGGTGCGATTCGATCACATCCTTATGTCTTAAAAGAAATGGAATTGGCTCACGCCGAAGATAATACCGAAACCTTAGAAGCTTTTGATTCAACACTCGCCTCACATCTTGGTTTTGGTGTGCGTAACTTTGCACGATCTCTGGTGCTTGGTTTAGGGCTTCCATTTGCAGGCACGGCAACGCGAAATAGCGAGCGTGACCAGTATTATCAACACATCAACCGCCTAAGTAGCGTGTTTGCTCTAGTCGCAGATGCTTCAATGCTTAGCCTTGGTTCTAAACTTAAATTTAAAGAAATGTTATCCGCACGTTTGGGGGATTTACTCAGCACCCTATTCCTGGCTAGCATGGTGTTAAAACAGCACAAAGATAATAACTATGCAGAAGATGAATGGCCGATTGCGCAGTGGTCACTGGACCATTTATTCCACGAGTATCAAGTGGCATTTGATGAGCTAATGACAAACTATCCAAATCGCTTTATTGCAGGCTTTATCAAAATAGCTGCCTTCCCGATTGGCAGACGTTTTAAAGCCCCAATGGATAAACTGGAAAGTCAGGTGGTTGAAACTATCAGTCAAGACACAGATGCGAGACAGCGTTTAATCAGTGGTTTATTTATGGATGTGGCTGATAATAACCCTGCCGCAAAGGTTAATCAGGTATTCCTTGAAAGCCTTGATGTTTTACCATTACAACGCACTATTCGTGAAGCAATTAAAGCCAGGAAGATACCAAAAATCGGTGGTAAGGCACTGATTGATGCAGCTCTTTCAGCAGACATTATTTCAAAAGAAGAAGCAACACAGCTAACTGAATTTGATGAAAGACTCATGAGTATAATTAATGTGGACGACTTTGATGAGTCTGAATTAATTAGAGTACCCTATGAATCAAAAGATGAGATTGAATGGCGTGAAGCTAGCTAGCGCTAGTTAAAAAAATCCTAATGGATCAGGATGATAGGTCTCCTCCTTGGCTTGTCATCCTGCATTTTTACACTTTCACAGCCTCTTGGCACCCCCCCAATGTCATTGAAATAAGCCTCAAGTGCATGATATTCATCAACAATACCTATACCCACTTCTAAGCATTTGACGTCGACATCGCACTTTTTTCCGTTTAAAGCTTCGGCCGGGACGAATTGCACTTAAATTTTGGCTAATCGTTTGCAACCATT
>Ga0209633_10002606_pt1 | contig 17236 bp, 12 predicted proteins | sample Cruoilmetagenom1_FD_187290 | JGI IMG/M metagenome (GOLD analysis project Ga0209633, IMG submission 187290) | Oil polluted marine microbial communities from Coal Oil Point, Santa Barbara, California, USA - Sample 1 (SPAdes) (version 2) | ecosystem: Environmental > Aquatic > Marine > Oil seeps ... | reverse complement strand
TAAAGCAATATTTTAATCTATTTTAATTAAAAATTTATATGGCTGATTCTGTTAAGAAGTGGTATGTAGTTAGAGCTATTGGTGGTCAAGAGAACAAAGTGAAAGCCTACATTGAAAATGAGGTTGCACGTTTGGGTCTTTCTGATTATGTTGACCAAGTGTTGGTACCTACAGAAAAAGTTATTCAAATCCGTAATGGAAAAAAAATAAATAAAGAAAAAGTTTATTTTCCTGGATATATTATGATTGAAGCTAATTTGACTGGTGAATTACCACATATTATAAAGTCAGTTACAGGAGTTATTGGTTTTTTAGGCGAAGTTAAAGGAGGTGATCCTGTTCCGTTAAGAAAATCGGAAGTAAACAGAATGTTAGGGAAAGTTGATGAATTAGCTGTTCAGAATGAAAATGTAGTGATACCTTATATATTAGGTGAAACAGTTAAAGTTGTTGATGGTCCATTTAATGGATTTGATGGAACCATTGAAAAAATAAATGAAGAAAAACGTAAGCTTGAAGTTATGGTTAAGATCTTTGGTAGAAAAACACCATTAGAATTAAGCTATATGCAAGTAGAGAAAATTTCATAAATGTTACATATTTAAAATATTATAGGTGCTTCCACATGTATAGTATATTAATCAAAGTTTAAAAAATGGCAAAAGAAGTTAGTAAGGTTGTAAAATTACAAGTTCGCGGAGGTGCAGCAAATCCTTCGCCACCTGTTGGACCAGCTTTAGGTGCTGCCGGAGTAAATATAATGGAGTTTTGTAAGCAATTTAATGCTAGAACTCAAGATAAACCTGGTAAAGTTTTACCAGTGGCTATCACAGTATATAAAGACAAATCATTTGATTTTGTTGTAAAAACTCCTCCAGCGGCTGTGCAATTATTAGAAGCTGCTAAGATTAAAAAAGGTTCTGGTGAACCTAATCGTAAAAAAGTAGCCTCTGTAACTTGGGATCAAATTAAAGTTATTGCTGAAGATAAAATGGTTGATTTAAATGCATTTAAAATCGAATCAGCAATGAAAATGGTCGCAGGAACAGCACGTTCAATGGGATTAAAAGTAAAAGGAAACGCTCCTGCTTAAACTTTATAATTTTATACAAAATGGCAAAATTAACTAAAAAGCAAAAGGAGGCAACCGCTAAAGTAGATAACGCAAAAGCGTATTCTTTAAAAGATGCTTCTGCTTTAGTAAAAGAAATAACTAATGTAAAATTTGATGCATCTATTGATGTTGCTGTTAGATTAGGTGTAGATCCTAGAAAAGCAGATCAAATGGTTCGTGGTGTAGTTACATTACCTCATGGAACCGGTAAAGATGTAAAAGTTTTAGCATTAGTTACTCCAGATAAAGAAGCCGAAGCTAAAGAAGCAGGTGCTGATTATGTTGGATTAGACGAGTACCTTCAAAAAATAAAAGAAGGATGGACAGATGTTGACGTTATAGTAACAATGCCAAGTGTTATGGGTAAATTAGGACCTCTAGGTAGAATTTTAGGACCTCGTGGTTTAATGCCAAACCCAAAAACTGGTACAGTAACTATGGATGTTGCAAAAGCAGTAAAAGATGTAAAAGGTGGTAAAATTGATTTTAAAGTAGATAAAACTGGAATCATACATGCCTCTGTTGCTAAGTCATCTTTTGACGCTAATAAAATTGCCGGTAATGCTGATGAATTGTTACAAACAATTATAAAGCTAAAGCCTGCAACAGCAAAAGGAACTTATATTAAAAGCATTTACATGTCTAGTACCATGAGTCCTGGAGTAGAAATAGATGCTAAATCAGTTGGAGCAAGTTAAAAGTTTATAAATTATGACTAGAGAACAAAAAGCACAAGTAATAGACGATTTAACGAGCCAATTAACTGATTCTAGTACTATATATCTTGCTGATATATCAGGACTAGATGCGTCAAACACATCAAATTTACGAAGAGCTTGTTTTAAAGCTAACGTAAGATTGGCTGTTGTTAAAAATACATTGCTTTCAAAAGCAATGGAAAAATCTGATAAAGATTTTGGAGAATTACCAGAAATATTAAAAGGAAATACCTCTTTAATGATTTCTGAAACAAGCAATGCTCCAGCAAAAGTTATTAAAGAATTCCGTAAAAAATCTAAGAGGCCTGTATTAAAAGGAGCTTATATTGAAGAAGAGATTTATGTTGGCGATGACCAATTAGACGCTCTTGTAGATATCAAGTCTAAAGAAGAGCTTATTGGAGATATTATTACTTTATTACAATCACCAGCTAAAAATGTTATTTCAGCATTACAGTCGGGTGGTAATAAATTATCCGGAATTATTAAGACATTATCAGAAAAAGAGTAGTACACACATAAACTAAATAATAAAAAATTAAAACAGAATTAAAATGGCAGAATTAAAAGATTTCGCAGAACAATTAGTTAACTTATCAGTAAAAGAGGTTAACGAATTAGCAGATATTTTAAAAAATGAATATGGTATCGAACCTGCTGCTGCAGCTGTCGCTGTAGCTGGACCAGCTGCTGGTGGAGGTGAAGCTGCAGGAGAAGAAAAATCAGAATTTGATGTAATTCTTAAAGCTGCAGGTGCTTCTAAATTAGCAGTTGTAAAATTAGTAAAAGAATTAACCGGTTTAGGTCTTAAAGATGCTAAAGGATTAGTTGATAATGCTCCTTCTCCAATTAAAGAAGGTGTAGCTAAAGACGAAGCCGAAGGTCTTAAAAAATCTTTAGAAGAAGCTGGAGCTGAAGTTGAGCTTAAATAAGCTTTTTAAAGCTTAAATACTTAAGGTCTAGGTCTTTGAATGTTGAATTCAAATGACCTAGACCATTTTGCGCATATATCCGTTCTTATTAAATTTATTAGGTTTTTAATTAAAAATTTTCTCCATTGTCGACACTAAATAGTACCAAAAGAGTAAACTTCGCATCAGCTAAATTAATTACTGATTATCCTGATTTTTTAGATATTCAAGTAAAATCGTTTCAAGATTTTTTCCAATTAGAAACGAAAGCAGATGAAAGAGGTGATGAAGGTTTGTACAAAACTTTCTCAGATAATTTCCCAATTACAGACACTAGAAACCAATTTGTTTTAGAGTTTATAGATTACTTCGTTGACCCACCTAGATATACAATTCAAGAGTGTATAGAAAGAGGTTTAACGCATAGTGTTCCATTAAAAGCTAGGTTAAAACTATATTGTACTGATCCTGAACATGAAGATTTTGAAACAATTGTACAAGATGTATATTTAGGTACAATTCCATATATGACTAACAGCGGTACTTTTGTTATCAATGGTGCTGAAAGAGTTGTAGTTTCTCAATTACATCGTTCACCAGGAGTTTTCTTCGGACAATCATTTCACGCAAATGGCACCAAGTTATACTCGGCAAGAGTAATTCCTTTTAAAGGGTCTTGGATCGAATTTGCTACAGATATCAATCAGGTAATGTACGCTTATATTGATAGAAAGAAAAAATTACCAGTTACTACACTTTTCCGTGCTATCGGATTTGAGCGTGATAAAGATATTCTGGAAATTTTTGATCTTGCAGATGAGGTTAAAGTTTCTAAAAGTGGACTTAAAAAAGTATTAGGTCGTAAACTTGCGGCTAGAGTTTTAAAGACTTGGCATGAAGATTTTGTTGATGAAGATACTGGTGAAGTTGTATCTATAGAACGTAATGAAATAGTATTAGATAGAGACACTATCCTTGAAAAAGATAATGTAGTAGAGATTCTTGAAGCCGAGGTTAAGACTATCTTATTACATAAAGAAGATAATTTAATGGGTGATTATGCTATTATCCATAATACACTTCAAAAAGATCCGACAAACTCTGAAAAAGAGGCTGTTGAACATATTTATAGACAATTGCGTAATGCTGAACCGCCAGATTATGAAACGGCCAAAGGTATTATTCATAAATTATTCTTTTCTGAACAACGATATAATCTTGGAGAGGTTGGTCGTTATAGAATGAATAAAAAATTAGAACTCGACATCGATATAAATGAAAAAGTTCTAACAAAAATTGATATTATCACAATTATCAAGAACTTGATAAAACTGGTTAATTCTAAAGCTGAAGTTGATGATATTGATCACTTATCTAACCGTCGTGTACGTACAGTTGGTGAGCAATTAGCAAGTCAATTTGGAGTTGGTCTTTCACGTATGGCTCGTACTATCCGTGAACGTATGAATGTGCGTGATAATGAGGTGTTTACACCAATAGATTTGATCAATGCTAAGACATTGTCTTCTGTAATTAATTCTTTCTTCGGAACGAATCAATTATCTCAATTTATGGATCAAACTAATCCGTTAGCTGAGATTACACATAAAAGAAGATTATCGGCATTAGGTCCTGGAGGTTTATCAAGAGAAAGAGCCGGATTTGAGGTTCGTGATGTTCACTATACACATTATGGTCGTTTATGTCCTATTGAAACTCCTGAGGGTCCAAATATTGGTTTGATATCTTCATTAGCAGTATATGCTAAAGTTAATAACTTAGGTTTTATTGAAACTCCATATAGAGAAGTTGTTGAAGGAAAGGTAGATGTAGCTAAACAACCTATTTATTTAAGTGCTGAACAAGAAGAGGCTAAGAAAATTGCACAATCTAATCTAGACTTAGATGATGATGGCAATATTGTATTAGAAAAAGTTGTAGCCCGTGAAGAAGGAGATTTTCCATTGGTAACTCCGCAAGAAGTTAATTATATGGATGTATCTCCAAATCAAATTTCTTCTATTTCGGCTTCATTAATTCCGTTCTTAGAACATGATGATGCCAACCGTGCTTTGATGGGGTCAAATATGATGCGTCAGGCTGTACCATTGATGAGACCAGAATCTCCAATTGTTGGAACTGGTTTAGAACGTCGTGTAGCAACTGACTCAAGGATTTTAATTAATGCAGAAGGAGACGGGGTTATAGATTATGTAGATTCTGATAAAATTATAATTACCTATAAAAGAACTGATGAACAAAAGTTAGTTAGTTTTGATGAAGATTCTAAGTCCTATAACTTAATTAAGTTTAGAAAAACCAATCAAGGTACTTCGATAAACTTACATCCTATTGTTCAAAAAGGTGATAAAGTTACTAAAGGTCAAGTACTTTGCGAAGGATACGCAACCGAAAAAGGTGAATTAGCACTTGGTAGAAACATGAAAGTTGCTTTTATGCCTTGGAAAGGATATAACTTTGAGGATGCAATTGTGATTTCTGAAAAGGTTGTACGTGAAGATATCTTTACTTCAATACATATTGATGAGTATTCATTAGATGTAAGAGATACTAAATTAGGTGCTGAAGAATTGACGAATGATATTCCTAATGTAAGTGAAGAAGCAACAAAAGATCTTGATGAAAACGGAATGATCCGTATTGGTGCAGAAATTAAACCAGGTGATATTTTAATTGGTAAGATTACTCCTAAAGGTGAATCAGATCCTACACCAGAAGAAAAACTATTAAGAGCAATTTTTGGTGATAATGCTGGTGATGTTAAAGATGCTTCATTAAAAGCTTCACCATCGTTAAAAGGAGTAGTAATTGATAAAAAATTATTCCAAAGAACAATTAAAGATAAAGCGAAAAGAAGTCAAGATAAAGAAGATATAGCTAGACTTGAAGCTGATTTTACTGTAAAGTTTGATAGTTTAAAGGGAAGATTAATTGAAAAGCTATTTACTTTAATTAATGGTAAAACTTCACAGGGTGTTGAAAATGATCTAGGAGAAGTTATATTTCCTAAAGGTAAGAAGTTCACTTTAAAAATGTTAAATGCTATCAATGATTTCGAGCACTTAACCGGAGGTATATGGACAACTGATAAGAAATTAAACAATCTTGTTAATGAGCTAATTCATAACTATAAAATTAAAGTTAATGATTTACAAGGTTCATTGCGTAGGGAGAAATTTACCATAACAGTAGGTGATGAATTGCCAGCAGGTATTGTAAAACTGGCTAAAGTTTATATTGCTAAAAAACGTAAACTAAAAGTTGGTGATAAAATGGCAGGTCGTCATGGAAATAAAGGTATTGTTGCACGTATTGTTCGTCAAGAAGATATGCCTTTCTTAGAAGACGGAACTCCAGTTGATATCGTATTGAATCCGTTAGGGGTACCTTCTCGTATGAATATTGGTCAGATCTATGAAACCGTATTAGGTTGGGCCGGTCAAAATTTAGATGAAAAATACGCAACTCCAATTTTTGATGGAGCTACTATTGATGAAATAACTGAGCTTACAAATAAAGCTGGTGTTCCTGAATTCGGACATACTTATTTATATGATGGTGGAACTGGTGTACGTTTTGATCAACCGGCAACGGTTGGGGTTATTTATATGATCAAACTTGGTCATATGATTGAAGATAAAATGCATGCAAGATCTATCGGTCCATATTCATTAATTACGCAACAACCATTAGGTGGTAAAGCACAATTTGGTGGTCAACGATTTGGTGAGATGGAAGTTTGGGCACTTGAAGCATATGGCGCATCAAGTACATTAAGAGAGATCTTAACTGTTAAATCTGATGACGTATTAGGTAGAGCTAAAACTTACGAGTCGATCGTAAAAGGTGAGCCAATGCCAGAACCAGGTTTACCTGAATCGTTTAACGTATTAATGCATGAGTTGAAAGGACTTGGCTTAGACGTTAGATTAGAAGAATAATAAATAAAGCTGTCGGTCTAAAATCTGACAGCTTTCACAATACATTTTTACATTTTAATTGATTGCATTAAGACATCATGGCAAAACAAAGAGAAAAATACACTGTAAAAAAATTCAATAAAATTTCAATTGGTTTGGCTTCGCCTGAATCAATTTTAGAGAAATCTAGAGGGGAAGTTTTAAAACCAGAAACCATAAATTATCGTACACATAAACCGGAAAGAGATGGGTTATTTTGTGAACGAATTTTTGGCCCTATAAAAGATTTCGAATGTGCTTGTGGTAAGTACAAAAGAATACGATATAAAGGCATTATATGTGATCGTTGTGGCGTAGAAGTAACTGAGAAAAAAGTTCGTAGAGACAGAGTTGGTCATATAAATTTAGTGGTACCAGTTGCACATATTTGGTATTTTAGATCATTACCAAATAAAATGGGGTATCTATTAGGCCTACCGTCTAAAAAGCTAGATATGATTATTTACTACGAGCGATATGTAGTAATTCAACCCGGTGGTGCCAAAAATGCTGAAGGAGAATTGTTGCAAAAAATGGATTTCTTGACGGAAGAAGAATATTTAGATATTTTAGAATCGCTTCCTCAAGAAAATCAATATTTAGACGATACTGATCCTGAAAAGTTCATTGCTAAGATGGGTGCAGAATGTCTAATTGAGCTATTGGCAAGAATAAATTTAGACGAATTGTCGTATGAATTAAGGCATAAAGCAAATACTGAAACGTCTAAACAACGTAAAATGGAAGCGTTAAAACGCTTAAATGTTGTTGAGGCTTTGAGAGATGCAAATAAAAATAGAGAAAATAAACCAGAGTGGATGATAATGAAAGTAGTTCCGGTTATTCCACCAGAACTTCGTCCATTAGTACCATTAGATGGTGGTAGATTTGCTACCTCTGATTTAAATGATCTATACCGAAGAGTTATTATTCGTAACAATCGTTTAAAAAGGTTGGTCGAAATTAAAGCTCCAGAGGTTATTTTACGTAATGAAAAACGTATGTTACAAGAATCTGTAGATTCATTATTTGATAACACACGAAAATCTTCTGCAGTAAAAACTGAATCTAACAGACCTTTAAAATCATTATCTGATTCATTAAAGGGTAAGCAAGGTCGTTTCCGTCAAAACTTATTGGGTAAACGTGTTGATTATTCTGCACGTTCAGTAATTGTTGTTGGTCCTGAATTAAAATTATTTGAATGTGGATTGCCAAAAGATATGGCTGCAGAGCTATACAAACCATTTGTAATCAGAAAACTGATTGAAAGAGGAATTGTAAAAACTGTAAAATCTGCTAAGAAAATTATAGATAAAAGAGAACCGGTTGTTTGGGATATTTTAGAAAATGTATTGAAAGGACATCCAGTGATGTTAAACCGTGCTCCTACATTGCACCGTTTAGGTATTCAAGCATTTCAGCCTAAATTAATTGAAGGTAAAGCAATTCAATTACACCCATTGGTGTGTACAGCATTTAATGCCGATTTTGATGGTGATCAAATGGCGGTTCATTTACCATTGGGCCCTGAAGCTATTTTAGAATGTCAGTTATTAATGTTGGCATCGCATAGTATTTTGAATCCGGCTAACGGATCTCCAATTACGGTACCATCACAAGATATGGTACTTGGGTTATACTATATGACCAAAGAGCGTAAATCTACTAAAGATCATAAAGTTAAAGGAGAAGGAACTACTTTTTACTCACCAGAAGAAGTTACAATTGCTTATAATGAGAAAAAAGTTGACCTTAATGCAAGTATTAAAGTAAGAACTAAAGATTTTAATGAAGATGGGGAATTAGTTAACCAAATTATTGAAACTACAGTTGGTAGAGTATTAATTAATGAAGTTGTTCCTGAAAAGGCTGGCTATATTAATGAAGTATTGACTAAAAAATCTTTACGTGATATTATTGGTAATATATTAAAGGTAACTGATGTTCCTACTACTGGTGAATTCCTTGATGCTATTAAAGGTATGGGATATATGTTCGCTTTCCGTGGAGGGTTATCATTCAGTTTAGGAGATATCATTATCCCTGAAGAAAAAACCGGAATGATCACTGCTGCTAATGATCAAGTAGACACTATTACTGCTAGTTATAACATGGGTATGTTAACCAATAAAGAACGTTATAATCAAGTAATTGACATATGGGGTTCAACAAATAATAGATTAACTGAATTGTCTATGAAACGTCTTAGAGAAGACCAACAAGGATTTAATTCAGTATATATGATGTTAGATTCTGGTGCAAGGGGTTCTAAAGAGCAAATCCGTCAGTTAACTGGAATGCGTGGATTGATGGCTAAGCCTAAAAAATCTACTGCTGGTGGTGGTGAAATTATTGAAAATCCAATTCTTTCTAACTTTAAGGAAGGGTTATCAATTCTTGAATACTTTATTTCAACACACGGTGCGCGTAAAGGCCTTGCCGATACAGCATTAAAAACGGCCGATGCTGGTTATTTAACACGTCGTTTGGTTGATGTATCTCAAGATGTCATCATTAATGAAAAAGATTGTGGTACCCTAAGAGGATTAGATATTCGTCCATTAAAGAAAAACGAAGAAATTGTTGAAACTTTAGGAGAAAGAATTTTAGGAAGGGTTTCTTTAAATGATGTACATCATCCATTAACAGATGAAATTTTAGTAAAAGCCGGTGAAGAAATTGATGAAGATATTGTTGCTAGAATTGAAGATTCACCTATAGAAAGTGTAGAAGCGCGTTCTGCATTAACATGTGAATCTAAAAGAGGTATTTGTGCAAACTGTTACGGACATAGTTTGTCAACTAAGAAAATGGTTCAAATTGGAGAAGCTGTTGGTGTAATTGCTGCACAGTCTATTGGAGAACCTGGTACACAGTTAACATTACGTACATTCCACGTTGGTGGTATTGCAGGAAACATTTCTGAAGATAACAAGTTAATTGCAAAATTTGATGGTAAAGTAGAAATTGAGGAATTAAATACTGTTGAAGGTGTTGATAATGATGAAGAGAAAGTAAATATTGTAATTTCTAGAACTTCTGAAGTAAAAATTATTGATAAGAAAACAGGTATTACGTTGAGTACAAATAATTTACCTTATGGTTCGCATCTTTTAATTAAGGATAAGACCTCTATTAAAAAAGGAGATGTTATTTGTCAATGGGATCCATATAATGGTGTTATTGTATCAGAATTTAAAGGTAAAATTGTTTTTGAAGATATAGAGCAAGGAGTTAACTATCAAGTTGAGATAGATGAACAAACCGGTTTTCAAGAGATGGTAATTACTGAATCTAAGAATAAGAAAATAGTTCCAACCTTACTTATTGAAGGTGCAAAAGGAGAAGTTTTACGTTCTTACAGTTTACCTGTTGGAGCTCACTTAATTGTTGAAGAAGGTCAAAAAATTGAAGCTGGTAAAATATTGGTTAAAATACCTAGAAAATCTGGTAAAGCAGGTGATATTACAGGTGGTTTACCAAGAGTTACTGAGTTATTTGAAGCTCGTGATCCTTCAAATCCAGCAGTTGTTTCTGCTGTTGATGGTGTTGTTTCTTTCGGGAAAATCAAACGTGGTAACCGTGAAATAATTGTTGAATCTAAATCAGGTGAGATTAGAAAGTATCTAGTAAAACTTTCAAATCAGATCTTAGTTCAAGAGAATGATTATATCAAAGCGGGTATGCCTTTATCTGATGGAGCTGTAACACCATCTGATATTTTAACAATAAAAGGGCCATCTGCTGTTCAAATGTATTTAGTAAATGAAATTCAAGAGGTATATAGACTTCAAGGTGTGAAAATTAATGATAAACATTTCGAAGTTGTAGTACGTCAAATGATGCGTAAAGTTAGAATTATTGATTCTGGTGATACTATTTTCTTAGAAAACCAATTGATCCATAAAAAGGACTTTATTGAAGAGAATGATGGTATGTACGGAATGAAAGTTGTTGAAAATGAAGGTGATTCTGAGAATTTAAAAGCCGGACAAATGATTTCTTCTCGTGATTTAAGAGATGAAAACTCTATTTTACGTAGATCAGATAAGAATTTAGTAGAAGCTAGAAATGCGGTACCTGCAACAGCAGAGCCAATATTACAAGGTATTACCAGAGCATCACTACAAACTAAATCATTTATTTCTGCTGCGTCATTCCAAGAAACAACTAAAGTATTAAATGAAGCAGCTGTAAGCGGCAAAGTTGATACCTTAGAAGGACTGAAAGAAAATGTTATTGTTGGTAAGAAAATACCGGCAGGTACAGGTATGAGAATTTATGATCATATGATCGTAGGTTCAGCTGAAGAAATGGAGGCTAATTAATTATAACTAATTATGGCAGAAGATAAAGCAAAACAGAATCAATTAAATATTGAGTTAGACGAAAGTGTAGCTGATGGTACTTATGCAAATTTGGCCATTATAAATCATTCAGTTTCTGAATTTGTTGTTGATTTTGTAAACGTTATGCCTGGTACACCAAAGGCTAAAGTAAAATCTAGAATTATTTTAACACCGCAGCACGCTAAACGCTTTATGAAAGCCTTGGCCGAAAATGTGAGTAGATTTGAAAAAGCACATGGTGAGATTAAAGATTATGATCAACCTCCAATTCCGATGAATTTCGGACCTACAGGTCAAGCATAAATAATATGGACGCCGAACATTTGTTCGGCGTTTTTATTTACTTTTGATAAATGATTCCCAAAAAACTTTGGCAATACCCATTATTATTTGGGATTTTAGGCGTATTAATGGGTCTAGCATTGCGCTATGCATTTACTGGTGCAGTTGCGGGTTTCCCTTTTAAAAATGTATTACATTCACATTCGCATGTACTTTTACTGGGCTTTATATTTAATGCATTGCTAATTTTAGTATGGACTAATTTCACAAAAGGTTTTGATAAGGTTTCTTATAATTATTATATAGCATTGCAAGTATGTGTAGCTGTTATGTTAGTAGCATTTATCCTACAGGGTTATGCATTCTATTCCATATTGTTTTCAACATTACATTTATGGATAAGTTATATATTACTCATCAGATTATGGAAACAACTCACTAAAAACAATGTAGTACATCAACTTGTTAAACTTGGAATCATATTTCATTTTATGTCTTCTCTAGGGCCATATTTATTAGGTCCGTTAAGGGTGCTGGAAATGCAGCAATCACCATGGTACCAACAGGCAATCTTCTTTTATTTACATTTTCAATATTTTGGTGTATTTTTCGTATGGATGCTGGCAGTTTTATTACAAAAGACAGAAGTACTCCTCGCTAAAAAACATGTTATTATCATTGCATTAAGCTTGGTATTACTATTTGCACATTCTTTAGATTATAACTTTGATCATTGGTTAATTCAGATTTTTGGTGGTCTTGGATCTATATTACTTTTAATCGTACTGTTGCGTTTAAAAAACAATTTTATCAGCTTAGAAAATCAGTATAAATACATTTATTACATAATTATTTTTGTGGGAGTGATCAATATTGCAGGTAGTATTCCTAGTATTGCAAATATGGTTATAGAAAGTAGATTTATGTTGATTGCTTGGCTACACCTTTTATTTTTAGGAATGTATATTCCATTTATTTGGATGACTTTTACACGAAAGGTGAGTCCGTTGCTATGGGCTTTTTATGGTATCATGGTGCTTTTTTCAGAAGTCATACTCGTTTTTCCAAAAATACTTTCTCAGTGGTTTTCAATTCCTGTAATATGGTTATTATTTTTCGCCTATTTGGGAGTAACTTTATGTATATGTTTTGTGCACTTGAAGTTTCTTTTTGAAACTAAGAATAAAGCCAAATCTATAGAAGTACTTTAAATTCCTTCTAAGGTTTTGTCTAATAAATTGATCTTTTCATTAGTTTCTTTTATAATAACATATAGTTCTTCATAAAACCATTCCCCATCAATTTTTTCACCTTTTATAGTTACAGAACCTTTACCTTTTGGTCCTTTTAATGGGATTTTAATATTTACTACACCAGTGTCATTTGTTGTTGAAATATTTCCTTGCATGATTCCTGCTGTTTCAACAGGTTCACCAAGGATGGCTATAACGCTGGGGTTTTTTGAAGCTTGTTGAACAGCATATTCATAAGGAGCAGAACCGGTAAAGATTTTTGAAACTCCAAAAATAGCAGCACCTATACCAAAGGCAAATAGTATAATTATAAGTAAACAACCGCCTGTAGGAACTACCCATAACCAATTTCTACTAAACCAACTTTTTTGTTGTATATGTTCATTCATGATTTTTAATTATGATTTAATTGACTTTAATTCTACTTTTAATTCTTGAAACATAGTAACGATACTGCTTAACTTTAATTCATCTTTATCATATTCTTGGGTGTTGATACAACAGGTAAATTCCCACAACTCTAGGATATCTTCAATTTTGACCTCAAAAGGAAAATAGTTTTTATTATCTGAGTATAATAGCAAACTCTGTCTATCTTTTATTCTATTGTAGATCCTTTTATAGACCAAGCCATCATCTTTAGTCAATACAATATAGGTTCTTCCATCTTTTACATCTTGAATATTTTCAATAAATTTTGCAACAACATATGAACCGTCTTTTACAGGTAACATAGAATCACCTTTTATAGGAAAAGTTCTGTGTTTACCTGTTGGTAAAAAAGGCAATTTTATATTTTGCAATTGCTCAACATATTCAGGATCTGCATAACCTTTTAAATAACCGGCAGAGGCTTCTACAGTAAGAATTTCAATCAGATCTTCATTAGCTTCGTTAACTGTTACCGGAAATAATACACGCCTATTACCAATTTCAATAAAGGAAGTGGTATCTGTTAACCTTAGATCATTTTTAACTAATATATCTATAGGAATATTAAAATAGCTAGATAAACCAATTAATCTTTCAATAGATGGTTCTGATCGGCCTTCTTCATAAGAACCAATAATAGACCGAGTCCAACCTAACTCTTCTGCGAAATGCTCTTGAGAAAAGCCTTTTAAAACTCTTAAATGGCGAATGTTTGTTTGAATAAATTTCATCTATTTTATTATATTACTACAAATATAAGCAATAATTACTTTAAAATGTAGCTAACTTTGATAAAAATTTAACAAGGTATTTTGTATATCAATTGTCATACATATTATAGTTTACGTTATGGAACCATACAACCTAAAGAATTATTGAGTTTGGCCGTAGAGAACAATTTAAAAACACTGGCTTTAACAGATATAAATACTACTTCGGCCTGTTTAGATTTTGTACGCTTATCAAAAGAAGAAAAGATAAAACCTGTATTAGGAGTAGATTTTAGAAATGGCGCGCAGCAACAATTTATACTCTTAGCGAGAACGAATCACGGATTCGAGCAAATCAACACATACCTTTCTATATTCTTACACAATCATACTTTAGAAATTCCAGCACGATCAAAATTCATTAAAGACACCTATGTTATTTATCCGTATGAAAAAGGGAAAACGTATGCTTTAAAAGAACATGAATATATTGGAGTAAGTCCGAAGGATTTGAATCATTTAAAACTTTCGAAGTGGAATTATAAGAGAGAGAAATTAGTTGTACTACGAACAGTCTCTTTTCAAAATAAGAGAGGATTCAATACACATCGTTTACTACGAGCAATTAATAATAATACATTGCTAAGTAAGCTTTCTGTAGATGAACAAGGCTGTGAAACTGATCAATTATTGCCGCTTGAGATATTAAAAATAATTTATGTAGACTATCCCGAATTGATTGAAAACACTAAAAGATTATTGGATAATTGTGCTATAGATTTTGACTTTTCTCAAACGACTCCTAATAACCAACAGGCGTATACAAATAATGAAGCTCTCGATTATCGTTTATTAGAAAAGCTAGCATATAGCGGCCTAGCATATCGTTATGGAAATTACGACGCAATTGTTTATTCTAGAATAGCTAAAGAATTAAAAATTATTAAAGAAAAAGGCTTTGTTTCTTACTTTTTAATTAATTGGAAGATCTTAAAATATGCACGTAGCAAGGGCTATTTCTATGTAGGGCGTGGTAGTGGAGCCAATAGTATTATTGCGTATTTATTACGGATAACAGATGTTGACCCCGTAGAATTAGATTTATATTTTGAGCGATTTATTAATCTTTATCGTAAGAATCCTCCTGATTTTGATATTGATTTTTCTTGGGCAGATCGTGATGATATTACTGAATTTATATTTACCCGATTTAAAAACACAGCCTTAATTACAGTATACAACACTTTTAAATTTAAAGCTTCAGTACGTGAATTAGGAAAAGTATTTGGTTTGCCAAAATCTGAAATGGATATACTGACACGTCAAAAATATAATTTTAATTCGTTGGATAAATTATCGCAATTAGTTTTAAAATATAGCAGCTATATTCAAGGGTTTCCAAACTATTTAGGCATACATGCGGGAGGTATTTTAATTTCTGAAAAACCGATACATTATTACTGTGCTACATTCATGCCTCCAAAAGGCTTTGCAACCACTCAATTTGATATGGTTGTGGCGGAGGATATTGGTTTATATAAGTTTGATATTCTGAGTCAACGGGGTCTAGGAAAGATAAAGGATACTGTAGAGATTTTAAAATATAATCATCCTGAAAAGAAAGCAATTGATATACATGATATTAAGCGATTTAAAGAAGATACCCGTATAAAGTACCTATTAAAAAATGCAAAAGCTATTGGCTGTTTTTATGTAGAATCACCCGCGATGCGCATGTTATTAAAAAAGTTGCAAGTAGATAATTATTTGGGTTTAGTGGCGGCGAGTTCAGTAATACGTCCGGGAGTGGCTAATTCGGGTATGATGCGCGAATATATATTGCGCTATCGAAATCCCGAACGTAGAAAAGATGCACATCCTGTGTTATTAAGTATTATGCCAGAGACTTATGGTGTAATGGTATATCAAGAAGATGTTATTAAGGTAGCGCATTATTTTGGAGGTTTAGACTTAGGAGAAGCTGATATGCTACGACGTGGCATGTCAGGAAAGTTTCGTTCTAGAGATGAATTCCAAAAAGTGAAACAACAGTTTTTTGATAATTGTAAAGATGATGGCAAGCCAGAAGTTCTAGTAAAAGAGATTTGGAGGCAAATTGAAAGTTTTGCTGGCTATGCTTTTGCCAAAGGACATTCAGCCTCATATGCTGTAGAAAGTTATCAGAGTCTATTTTTAAAAGCCTATTATCCACTAGAATATATGGTTGCCACATTAAATAATGGGGGTGGTTTTTATAGTGTTGAATTATATGTACATGAAGCTAGAATGCATGGAGCTATTATAGAAGCTCCTTGTATAAATCTAAGTAGGCATAAAACGATTATTAAAAAGAGGACTATTTATTTAGGGTTCACTTTTTTACGGTCTTTAGAAACAACTACTGTCAAAAGAATTTTATTGGAACGTGAGCGTCATGGAAACTTTAAAAGCTTAGATGATTTTGTTGATCGTGTACCAATTTCGGTAGAACAAATTTCTATTTTAATTAAAATAAATGCTTTTCGCTTTACAACAATAAACAAGCGTGAGTTATTATGGCAAGCCCATTTAAAAATTAGTAAAGTACCAATTCAAGAAGATATAATGACTCTATTTAAAACAGAACGAATCTCTTATGAAACACCCGAATTAAAAAGTAGTGATTTAGAAAACGCATTTGATGAATTTGAATTGTTAGGATTCCCATTATGCAATCCATTTCAATTATTAATAAAAAATTCTCGCAATCAATTAAGAGCTAAAGATTTATATCATTATAAAAATAGAAGAATCACTATCGAAGGCTATTTAATTACGACAAAGAATACTAAAACAGTCAATGGAAAAACAATGTGTTTTGGTACTTTTTTAGATCGTGATGGCTATTTTGTAGATACGGTACATTTTCCGCCAATTGCAGCAAAATTTCCTTTTAGAGGAAAAGGAGTATATACTATTGCAGGTAGGGTGATGGAGGAGTTTGAATGTATTACTATAGAAGTTAGTGCTATGTATCGTTTAGCAACGATAGAAGACCCTAGATATGCTGACACCATTGAGTCTATCGCTATATGAATCAGGAGAATAGAGCTATTGTACATATGGATCTGGATACTTTTTTTGTGTCTTGCGAACGCTTATTGGATAGTCGTTTAAACGGGAAGCCTGTATTAATTGGCGGGACTTCTGATAGAGGTGTAGTGGCTTCCTGTAGTTATGAAGCACGAAAATTTGGCATTCACTCAGCAATGCCTATGCGTATGGCAAAACAATTATGTCCTGAAGCTATTGTGCTACGCGGTAACTCTGGTACTTATAGTAAGTATTCTAACCTAGTGACCGATGTTATCAAAGATAGTGTACCACTTTATGAGAAATCTTCTGTAGATGAATTTTATATAGATCTTACCGGAATGGATAAATTTTTTGGATGCCATCAATTAGCTTCAGAATTACGAGAACGTATCATTAGCGAAACAGGTT
>Ga0209633_10002604_pt1 | contig 17245 bp, 18 predicted proteins | sample Cruoilmetagenom1_FD_187290 | JGI IMG/M metagenome (GOLD analysis project Ga0209633, IMG submission 187290) | Oil polluted marine microbial communities from Coal Oil Point, Santa Barbara, California, USA - Sample 1 (SPAdes) (version 2) | ecosystem: Environmental > Aquatic > Marine > Oil seeps ... | reverse complement strand
TTTGATCGATGAAGTGCATATGCTATCGAACCATAGCTTTAATGCACTGCTGAAAACGCTTGAAGAACCGCCACCCCATGTGAAATTTCTGCTGGCCACTACCGATCCGCAAAAGTTGCCGGTGACGGTATTGTCTCGCTGTTTGCAATTTAATCTTAAACGAATGCCTGTAGAACTAATTTCGGGGCATCTAAAGTATCTTACAGAACAAGAAACTATCGCCGCAGATGAGCTGTCTTTAAAGCTTATCGCACGTGCAGCCGATGGTAGTATGCGGGATGCATTAAGTCTCTTAGATCAATCCATCGCTTTTGGTAATGGCGAGCTTAAAGAAACAGATGTACGTGAAATGCTCGGTACGATTTCGCAAGAACCGTTGATTGCTTTATTAAAAGCAGTATCGGCAGGTGAGGGCGCAGAAATCATTCGTCAAATAGACGATATGGCAAGTATTACGCCTGATTTTGAAGCAGCCACCGATGCGCTCATTGCCACCTTACATCAAATTGCCGTTCAGCAGGTTGTGCCAGATGCGATGTTAGATGATGAGAGTGTTTCTGAGCTTGCAGCTCAACTAACAAAAGAAGACGTACAATTGTATTATCAAATAGCATTGCATGGTCGTCGTGATTTACCCTTGTCGCCAGACCCTCGTAGCGGTTTTGAAATGATTTTGTTGCGTATGTTGGCATTTAGACCGATGCAAGAAGGCATGGTGATTAACAACCAAGCTGGCGATCAAAATGTAAACAAAGTAAAAGATAATAAACAAAACAATAGCAAAAAAAAAACAGTAGCGTCTGAGCCTGAATTAGTTGCAAGGCAATCCCAAGCACGCGAGATTGAGAAAGCACTTGTTGCTAATGACAATCGACAACAAAAAGTAGCTGAAGCTGCGCCTCCAAAAAAACCATCACCTGATGCGCTGTCAGCTAAAGCGTCGTCACCATCAATGAATCAAAGTACCAATACGATTGATGATGTGCCATGGGAAACGTTACCTGAAGAATTAACTGAACCTGTTAAAAATACTGCTAGTAATTCTGTAAATAACTCAGCAATAATTCCAGAAAAAAAAAATAATGTAGCAACTGAACGGGCAAATAATAAACCCTTTATTCAGTCTACGCCTGTCGATTCATCAGCTCCCTCAAAACCAGTCGATAAAAATGCAGAATGGCATGAGATTGTTCCTGCGCTTAAACTTAAAGGTCGGGCGGCAGAATTAATTAAACACTGTCTGTTTGCGGGTAAAGAAAATGGTATCATCTCGTTAACGCTTGATCAGTCCAGCGAAGGATTGTTGGCAGATAGCATTAAGCAAGAAATTAAAACAGCGTTAGTGGCGTTTTATGGTGAATCTCTTGATTTAAAATTACAGGTCGCTGATGATAACTCTAATACCGTTGATGCTACGATTAGTGCGGCGCAAGAAACACCAGCACAGCGTACCGCCCGAAATACCATAGAAAATCAGCAACAAGCGGAACACAATATTGCAACAGATCCGTTTGTAATTGAACTTCAAAACAGGTTTGGTGCACTGATCGTACCGGGTTCGGTACAAATCAAATAGAATTAATTTTATAATATTTATCAGAAAATATAGGAAGGTACAGTATGTTTAAAGGCGGTGGATTAGGCAATATGATGAAGCAAGCGCAAAAAATGCAGGAAGATATGCAAAATACGCAGGCAGAAATTGCAGAAATGGAATCAACAGGCGAGTCAGGTGGTGGTTTAGTTTCGATTACGATTAACGGCGCACACGAATGTAAACGCGTCAATATTGACAACAGCTTGCTAGAAGATAATGACAAAGAAATGCTCGAAGATTTAGTGGCAGCGGCATTTAATGATGCTTCGCATAAAATGGCAGCAGAATCTAAAGAAAAAATGTCCGGTGTGACCTCAGGAATGAGTTTGCCACCCGGAATGAAATTACCGTTTTAATACTACTTAGATTAAGTAAATGTCTGATAAATCACTCCTTAATGATTTAGTGGTTGCGCTTAAATGCTTGCCCAGTGTCGGTTCGCGTACAGCACAACGTATGGCGTTTAACCTGCTTGAACATAACCGAGACGCAGGTTTAAAACTGGCAGACACAATGAAACAAGCGATTGAAAATATCGGTCATTGCAGTCGTTGTCGAACGTTGACTGAACATGATATGTGTCGTATTTGTTCTAATAATGGGCGCAATCCTGAAATATTATGCGTGGTAGAAAATCCGTCTGATGTGATGGCACTAGAACAAGCAACTGCTTACAAGGGCTTTTATTTTGTATTAATGGGTAAACTATCCCCGCTGGATGGTATAGGTCCCGAAGATTTAGGCTTGGATTTACTTGAAATACGCTTGACCGAAGGAGAAATTCACGAACTTATTTTAGCGACTAATCCTACGGTAGAAGGCGAGGTAACCGCTCACTATATCAGTGAATTAGCGGCTAAACATAATGTAAAAACTACCAGAATAGCGCACGGTGTACCTGTGGGTGGTGAATTAGATTATGTGGATAGTGGGACGTTGTCGCATGCGTTCGATGGGCGTAGGAATTATTAGTCCACAGATTACGCAGATTTTCACAGATTTAAAAACAGGGTTTTTTTAATCTGCGTTCATCTGCGTAATCTGTGGATAGAGTTAGCTTTTTAAGCTGGATATGACGACTATTTCTAATGAGTAATTTATAATGATAGACTGTTTATTTTGTAAAATTATCGCAGGTGATATTCCTTCCGATAAAGTCTATGAAGATGATGATGTATATGCCTTTAAAGATATAACACCCGTAGCACCTTTGCACATTCTCGTTATTCCCAAAAAGCATATTTCTACATTGAATGATCTAGAAGAACAAGATGAATTAGTGATGGGTAAGTTGTTGTTCGCTACTAAAAAAATTGCCAAACAAGAAGGTTATACCGAAGAGGGCTATCGAACCGTAATTAACTGCGGTGAACAAGCAGGACAAACGGTTTTTCATATTCATCTTCACTTATTAGCAGGGCGAGATTTAAGCTGGCCTCCGGGTTGATGGAATACGTTACTAAAAGGTTTCTACGACAACGTACATTAATTTGTGAGTTTAAGTTTGTTATTTAAGTGTTAATCATTATGAAAAAGTAATTAAGGACTTAAAATACTATTCACCCCATCCAATTTCGTGTCTGTATTAGGATAATCCAAGGTATAGTGTAAGCCACGGCTTTCTTTGCGTTGTTGCGCAGAACGAATGATTAGCAAGGCAACTTCGGCAAGGTTTCTTAATTCGATTAAATCACTGGTGACGCGGAAATTTGCATAATATTCATCGATTTCTGTTAATAATAATTCAGCACGGTTTCGCGCACGTTGTAGGCGTTTTGTAGTACGAACAATGCCGACATAGTCCCACATAAAACGGCGCACTTCGTCCCAGTTGTGATTGATGACTACGCGTTCATCTGAGTCTGTTACACGGCTTTCATCCCATTCGGGAATATCAAATGAATCGCTTGTGTTGACGGATGATTCAAATTGCTCAGTAATGGCTTTCGCAGTTGCTTGACCGTATACAACGCATTCTAAAAGTGAGTTACTTGCCATTCGGTTGGCGCCATGCAAGCCGGTGAAGGTGGTTTCTCCAATGGCATATAAGCCATTTAAATCGGTTTGCCCTGTTTTATCGACCATTAGACCACCACAGGTATAGTGCGCGGCAGGTACAACCGGAACAGGTTCTTTATTCATGTCATAACCAAATTTCTTACACATGGCGTAAACATTGGGGAAATGTTCTAGTAAAAATGCTTTGGATTTGTGACTAATATCGAGAAATACAGAATCAATACCTAAGCGTTTCATTTCGTGGTCGATAGAACGCGCCACAATATCTCGTGGTGCTAATTCGGCACGTGGATCGAATTTTTCCATAAAACGAGAGCCATTGGGTAATAATAATCGACCGCCTTCGCCACGAACTGCTTCGGTAATCAAATTAGATTTTGCATGAGGATGATAAAGACAGGTCGGGTGAAATTGCATAAATTCCATATTGGCAACGCGACAACCTGCACGCCACCCCATTGCAATACCGTCGCCACTCGCTCCATCGGGATTACTGGTATACAAGTACACTTTGCTTGCTCCTCCTGTGGCTAAAATTGTGAAATTAGTAGCAAAGGTTTTGATTTTATTGTTTTGGCTATCGAGCACATAAACACCGATACATTTATTGTCTTGTATTTTCTTCGACTTGGTTTTTTTTACTTTATCTGCGGTAATAAGATCAATTGCAATATGATGTTCAAATAGTTCGATATTTGATCGTTGTTTTACCTGTGATATTAGTGTGGTTTCGATGGCACGACCACTCGCATCTGCAGCGTGTGCAACCCGACGATTAGAATGCCCGCCCTCACGCGTTAAATGTAAGCCTTTAATACCTTCGATATTATTATCAATAGGGTTGTCTTCTCGTGTAAAGGGAACACCTGCTTTTAGTAACCAATCAATGGCTTCGGGTCCTTGCTCAACCACATAACGCACCACGTCTTCATCACATAAACTTGCCCCAGAATCGAGTGTGTCTTCAATATGTGATTGAAACGAATCAGATTTATCTAAAACAGCCGAGATGCCGCCCTGCGCGTAATAGGTACTGCCTTCGGTTAGTTCTTCTTTACTCAAAATTGCAATTTTAAGTGTTTCAGGTAAGTTTAATGCGAGACTTAAACCAGCCGCGCCACTTCCAATGATTAAAACATCGTACATAAGTGTTAAATTAAGCTGTTGATTGGTTGATAGTTATTGTTGGTTCTGATTGCATATTAGATTATCATAGCTAGATCAATTAATTGGGGAAATTGTTTTTTCGTGTGGTATTTATACACATTAAGCGGGTGTTTTTTTATTACTTGTATAATGGTTTATAGAGTAAGGCTTTGTAAATGATAGTAAATAATAAAAAATCCTTTAGCGAAAAAAACTGCAATAAAACTAAAAAAGGCAGTAAAAAAACAAGATCTAAAGGAGAAAGGCCCTAATGGGCGCGAACCAAACAGATTTAGAATTAGTAAGGCGAGTTCAAGCAGGTGATAAAAGCGCTTTTGACGTGTTGGTAATAAAATACCAACAAAAAGTGATCAATCTGGTGAATCGTTATGTGCATGATCCGCACATAGCGATGGATATTTCGCAAGAAGCATTTATAAAAGCTTATCGTGGTTTAAAGAATTTTCGTGGTGATAGTGCGTTTTATACGTGGTTATATCGAATTTCTATTAATACCGCGAAAAATCACCTAGTGTCGAGAAGTCGTCGTATGCCAGATGATGATATTGATGCACAAGAAGCAGAACAATATGATGGTGGTGATAAACTGCGTGAACATGCAACACCAGAGAATGAAATGGTGACGGAAGAAATTCATGCTGTCGTGCAAAAATCAATAGAAGCTTTGCCTGATGAATTGCGTATTGCAATTACATTGCGCGAACTAGAAGGCTTGAGTTACGAAGAAATTTCAGAGGCGATGGATTGTCCCATAGGCACCGTGCGTTCACGTATTTTTAGAGCGCGTGAATCCATTGAGCTTGAATTGGCTCCGTTACTTAATTAAGTGTCAATTGAATTACTGCGTAGCACATATAAACAGGATTTTAAATAATATTTATTAATTGAAGAAATTATCGAACTATATTTTAATCTAACTGTCTTAAAAAACAGAAGATTTTGAGAGATAACATGACTACTTTAACAACCACAGATACCAAACATTCCGCAGATTCATTAGATGCGACTACTGATGTGGCGATTAACGAACATCTTTCGGCGTTACTTGATGATGAGGTCGGTTCGTTTGAACAAAAGCGTGTACTGAATGAATTGTCAAGTGATGATGCAATGCGCGATAAATTAGCTCGCTATTCATTGATTGGTGAAACACTACGTTCGGGTAGGTCGGCAGTCACTGCAGATGCAAGTTTCTTAGCGGGCATTCAGGACCAATTAACATCAGAACCTGCGTATTCTGAAACTGTTTTGCAAGACCAGCTTCAAGCACGCGCACAAAAACAAGATAATTCAGCAAAAAATGATGGCTCATGGCTTCGTCCGGTGGGCGGTTTTGCAATGGCAGCTTCTGTCGCGGCGCTTGCTGTTATTGGGTTTCAAAATTATATTGCAAACCCTGACTCTGCTAAGCCAACAACAGAGATGGTTGCGACTAATGCTATACAATCGGATAAAGCGAGCGCAGTAATTGTTACAAACAACACTAATGCGGATGCTAATGTGAGTAAAGAAAACCTTACGCAGGCTGAAATGGAATCTGCTGTAGTCGTACCAGCAGATAAATTAGTAGCAAAAAACACCACAAGCTCAAACAATGATTATGCTCACGCAGATTTGCAAACACGTAATTTGTTGAAACGTTATGTTGATAGCCATATGCAATACGCATCCACCACCGCTTTCGTGCCATCGGTGCGTGTTATCGCTTACTCGGATTATTAATAGATGTTTGTTTTTTATAAAAAAAATCATATCAATCGCTTTGTTAGTAGCTCGTTAGTCGCCCTGATCTTATCTCCTTTTTTTATTACATTCGCTGAAACGAAAACGAATGAAGCAATGGATTTATTGAATCGCATGCGTCAATCCTTGCATCAGCTGAATTACAAAGGCACATTGGTTTATAGAAAAGAAGATTCTTTGTCTACATTACATATTGATCATTCTGTCGTTAATGGTGTAGAGCGCGAAAGAGTGGTTCGTTTAAACGAGCAGGGCAGCGAGGTATCACGTGAATTAAAAGGATTTTCTTTAGCGTCAATTCCTGTTATTCGCCCACAAATGGAAGAAGTGTATTCCTTTGATATGGGGCGTGAAAATCGTGTCGCTAATATTCCTTGTCGTATTATTACTGCACGACCAAAAGACCGTGTTCGTTATTTGCAAAAATATTGCATTGATACAAATTCTGGGTTGCTATTGGATTATATGTTGGTTGGAAAAACGCATAAGCCCGTAGAGCAATTTATGTTTACATCTATTGAATTCAGTGTGCCAGAAGGTAGTGATAATAAAGCAAAAATGATGTCAAGTACCAACGAAAATATCATCGAAAGTCTCCCCTTAGATATTGAATTACAAATGAATGCGACACAACCTGTATTACTTAAAAATACAGTGACGCCTGTCTTAAATAATTCAGCGACAAGTAAGCCTATTACGATTGAAGCCAAATCTAATCCTGTGCGTCAGATTTCATCGAATCAATTAGATGATGGTTGGGTGATGGAACAGTTACCCACTGGCTTCGAGATAATGCAAGCACCTTCAATGAAGCAATCACCGGATGATGACGGTGTTACTAAACATTACGTGGTTTCCGATGGCTTAAGCTCGCTTTCGGTCTTTGTATCACCGTTAGGAGCTTCTACAAATGCGCGCAATGAAGGTATTCAAGTCAATTCAGGCGCATTGAATATGATTAGTCGAAAAAAGCATGATCATATGATTACCGTTGTCGGCGAAGTTCCCAAGAGTACTTTAAAGTCTGTTGTAAACAGTTTGCGTAAAAAAGCGGTTAAGTAAGTGTATAGTTACGTTTGTGTAAACTATATCGTGTGATGACAATAAAAAGACGATAAAAAAAGCTTTATACAATTTTTACTGCGACCGCTTAAATGACTTAAACGGCAACTCCATACTATACTTAAATAGATTATGCATACTGTGCAACATTCCACACAAGAACAACATTTAAAACCGTTACAAGAACGTGTAATTGTTACGCGTACAGAAGGTGACTATGCTTGGGTTACGGTTATGGATAATGCAGGTGGTTGTGATAGTTGTGCTTCAAAAGGAGCCTGTGGTAGTTTTAATTTATTTAAACCACTTGTTGATGAAAAAATTGCAATAAAAAATAATAACAATACGTTAAAAGTACGTAATCGTTTAAATGCATCAAAGGGAGATGAAATTATTATAGAAATGTCTTCTCAATCCTTATTAAAAGGTACATTTCTGGTTTATTTACTTCCCCTTTTTATGTTGTTTGCGGGTGCGTTGATAGGACAAGCTATTAGTGGTGAATTACTCAGTACTGTTTTTGGTATTATGGGGTTAATAATAGGTTTGTTCTTTGTTAAGAATATGTTTTCCAATACGTCTCTTAAAGAAACAATTGAACCGAAGATGGTAGAGAATGACGATATTATTAAGTTTCATCCTTAAATAAACTATTTGATTGAATTAAATTAGACCCTATATTAGTAGTAATAAATACGAGATTTTCAAACATGATTCAAATGAAAAAACTATTGTCTTTAATTTCCATTGGCTTAACTGCTATTGTAATTACAAGTCAAAGCTGGGCTGTAGAATTACCTGATTTTACCAAGTTAGTAGAAAAACACAGCAGTGCGGTTGTGAACATCAGTACTAAACACAACAGCAATCTGCCTAAGGGCATGTTTCCTGAAGGATCGCTAGAAGGCGAATCAGGCAATGAAATGCTAGATGAGCTGATGCGTCGATTTTTAGATCGTGGTGGTAAAGGCGGTGGTTTTCATGGGCAAGATAAAGATACAAGTTCCTTAGGTTCGGGGTTCATTGTTTCTCCCGATGGTTATGTCGTGACCAATCATCATGTTATTGATGGAGCTGATGAAATTATTGTAAAACTTAGTGATCGTCGTGAGCTAATTGCCAAAGTGATTGGTAGTGATAAACGTAGTGACGTTGCTTTATTAAAAGTTGAAGCCACTAATTTACCGGTGTTAGAAACTGGTAGTTCTGAACACTTAAAAGTAGGTGAATGGGTGGTTGCAATCGGCTCACCATTTGGCTTTGATCACAGTGTAACAGCGGGTATTGTGAGTGCTAAAGGTCGTAGTTTGCCGACAGAAAACTATGTTCCTTTTATTCAAACAGATGTGGCGATTAATCCTGGCAACTCGGGTGGACCACTATTTAATTTAAAAGGGCAAGTTGTTGGTATTAATTCGCAAATATTTAGTCGCTCTGGTGGTTTTATGGGTGTTTCGTTTGCGATTCCTGTGGATGTTGCAAAACGTGTTGTCGAACAACTTAAAAATAAAGGTAAGGTATCGCGTGGTTGGTTGGGTGTTTATATTCAAGAAGTCACGCGTGAACTCGCTTTATCATTTGGGCTTGATAACCCAACAGGGGCATTGGTCGTTCAGGTAATGAAAGAAGGCCCTGCAATGGATGTCTTAAAGCAGGGGGATATTATTCTAGAATTTGATGGTAAGCCTGTTTCTAATAGTTCTGCGTTACCAGTGATCGTGGGTGCTACCGCAGTAGATAAAGCCGTCAATATTAAAGTACGCCGTGGTGGTAGTACGCAACTATTGAATATCAAACTTAAAGAATTACCTAGCGATGATATTGTTAAAAAACTAGAGAAAAAACCCGAAGTAAAAATCAAGAAAAATATCATTTTAGGAATGGAATTAGAACCCTTAGATGACATTACTAAAAAATCATTTGAAGTAGAAGGTGGTCTTTTGGTTAAACGTATTAAAGAAGACCCTGCTCGCCAAGCAGGCATTGAGCGTGGTGATATTTTATTGATGTTTAATGATACAAAAATCAATTCAATTCAACAATTTGAAACATTATCTAAAACATTAAAAGCGGGTAAATCGTATGCAGTACTTGTGCTACGTGATGGTGCGGCACGTTTTCTTGCGCTTAAAGTCGAAGAAGATAAGCAATCGGATAAGAAAATAGATAAAAAAGAAGATGCAACGATAAAAGCGCATTAATATCGGCTATTAAGAGAAGCTCTGAATAATAGATGCCTTAAATATTTAATGCAGAAAACTATTTTAGTGTATGATCGTCACGGCTGCCATTTGTGTGAACAGATGGTGGCTTCTTTATTTCAGTTTCAACAAGAATTGGGATATAAGATTGAACAGATAGATATTGATACTGACCCGAAACTTGTTGAAAAATACAATGTAGATGTTCCCGTTGTACTCTTCAACGACGAAGTCATTTTCTATCATTTCTTTGATGAAACCGCTTTAAGACAAGCACTAAAGAAAAACATTTGATGACAGAAGCAAATCAAAACATACGTAATTTTTCAATTATTGCGCATATCGATCACGGAAAATCCACCATCTCGGATCGTTTCATTCAACATTGTGAAGGCTTAAGCGAGAGAGAAATGGACTCGCAAGTGCTCGACTCAATGGATATTGAGCGCGAACGTGGTATTACCATAAAGGCGCAAAGTGTATCGTTAGATTTTCATTCTAAAGATGGAAAAACGTATCATCTTAATTTTATCGACACGCCGGGGCATGTTGATTTCTCATATGAGGTTTCTCGTTCTTTATCCGCCTGCGAAGGTGCTTTGCTAGTCGTAGACGCATCACAAGGCGTTGAGGCTCAAAGTGTTGCTAACTGTTATACCGCGATAGACCTTGATTTAGAAGTGGTTTCCGTCTTGAACAAAATAGATTTGCCTGCGGCTGATGTCAACCGTGTATCGCAAGAGATCGAAGAAATTATTGGGATTGATGCCACCGATGCCGTCCATGTGAGTGGCAAAACAGGTATTGGAATTGAGGATTTATTAGAACAGTTAGTTGAACGTATCCCGCCACCTAAAGGCGATTTAGATGCTCCTTTGAAAGCGTTGATTATAGATTCTTGGTTTGATAATTATTTGGGTGTGGTTTCGTTGGTGCGTGTGGTTGACGGACGTATTGGTAAAAAAACTAGAATCATGCCGATGTCGACAAAGATGGAATATCAGGTTGATCACGTCGGTATCTTTACACCTAAGCGTGTGGATAAAGCTGAATTAGTCGCTGGTGAAGTTGGCTATGTGATTGCGGGTATTAAAGATATTGAAGCAGCAAAAGTAGGCGATACATTTACCACAGTTAAACAAACTGCGGATGTGCCCTTAAAAGGCTTTAAAGAAATTCAACCACGCGTATTTTCGGGTATGTTTCCTGTTAGCTCTGATGATTATGAGAATTTACGCGATGCACTTGATAAATTAAGCCTCAATGATGCATCACTTCATTATGAGCCAGAAACATCACAGGCATTAGGTTTTGGTTTCCGTTGTGGTTTCCTTGGTATGTTGCATATGGAGATTGTTCAAGAACGACTTGAACGTGAATATGATCTTGATTTAATTACCACTGCGCCCTCGGTAATTTATGAAGTCGTCACTACAAAAAACGAAACATTAAAAATCCATAACCCCTCCGAATTACCGCTAATCAATCATATTGAAGAAATTCGTGAACCGATTATCAAAGGCACCATTATGATGCCACAAGAATATGTGGGAAATGTGATTGCTTTGTGCATGGAAAAACGCGGTGTGCAAAAAGATATGCAATATTTGGGAAATCAAGTCACCCTTCATTATGATTTACCGTTAAGCGAAGTCGTTTTAGATTTTTTCGATCGTCTTAAATCAGTCAGTCGTGGTTATGCGTCGTTTGATTATGAATTAGATCGTTTTGAACCTGCACCTTTAGTTAAAGTTGATATTTTGATCAATGGCGAACCAGTTGATGCTCTGTCAATTATAGTTCACAAAGATTTTTCACAATCACGCGGTCGAGTGTTGGTTGAACGTATGAAAGAAGTGATTCAGCGTCAGATGTTTGATGTGGCAATTCAAGCGGCGATTGGTGGCAATATCATTGCGCGCTCTAACGTAAAAGCATTACGCAAGAATGTAACAGCAAAATGTTACGGTGGTGATGTTTCTCGAAAACGTAAATTGTTAGAAAAACAAAAAGCCGGTAAAAAGCGTATGAAGCAGGTAGGTAACGTTGAAATTCCGCAAGAAGCTTTCCTTGCAGTATTAAAAAGGGACGAGAAGTAATGCCTATTGAAACAAATTGGGAATTTTGGATTGTTGGTGCCACTGTACTATGTGGCGCGATTATACTTTCTTATTGGGTTTTAAATGGATTTAAAAAAAGAGACCCTAATAAAACTTTGCCGGTATTACTCGATTTTTCAAAATCAGTTTTTCCAATACTTTTGTTTGTAGTAGTTTTAAGGTCTTTTATAGCAGAGCCTTTTAGAATTCCCTCAGGCTCAATGATCCCGACCTTAGAAATAGGTGACTTCATTCTTGTAAAAAAATATGCTTACGGTATTCGCTTGCCAGTAATTCATACAAAAATATTAGATATTGACAAGCCAGAACGAGGCGATGTGGTTGTTTTTCGTTTTCCACCGGATCCTAAAATCAACTATATAAAACGTTTAGTAGGCTTACCCGGAGATAAAATAAAATGGACGAAAGATAAGCAACTTTTTATCAATGGTAAACAAGTTACAACACAAGCAGAAAAACGTTATACCATTAAAAATACATTAAGTAATACCAAAGCAGTAAAGCAGTTAAGCGAAACTTTACCAGATGATGAACCTCATAAGGTTATTTATTTCCCAGGAATGTCGCCACTCGCAGGCGAATGGACAGTACCTGAAAACCATTATTTTATGATGGGTGATAATCGAGATAACAGCAGCGATGGACGCGTTTGGGGCTTTGTGCCAGAAGAAAACCTAGTGGGGAAAGCATCGTTAGTGTGGTTGCATTGGAATTGGCAAAACGGTGGTGACGGATTTCAGGCAAGTCGAACAGGTACGGCGGTCAATTAGAAATAGTGTATTATTTTAGTCAAACTTATGTGTAAGACCCGTGCTAATTACCATTAATCAGATTGTTGAGATCTGTATCCCCAAGTATGAGAAAATAGCATATAAATAAATAATCAAAGAAAGCGTCAATAAAAAGAGATAATAATAATGACATTAAACAGAAAAAAACAAAGAGGAGCGACATTCATTACTTGGATGATCGTTGCAGGTTTCGTGGTTTTAGTTGCTAGTGCTTTTATTAAGGTTGCTCCTTATTATGTTGAGCATTACAATGTGCAAAAATTCATGGATACGATTGCTTCTCAACCTAATGCTAAAAAACTCAATAAGCGTCAAATCTTCACAAAAGTTGAAAAGCATTTAGATATTAATAATCTATACGGTCTTGAAAAGGCTTTTTACGCTAGCAAAGGTAATAAGGCGAAAGCTGATAACCCTTTTACTCTAAAGAAATTAAAAAAAGGTAAGAATAGACAACAACTGTCGGTTAATTACCAAGTTCCTGTTAAATGGATTGGTAATTTATCATTTTTAGTTGATTTTAAGCATGCGGTTGTAATGGGTGAAGCGAATAAAAAAGTGGTAGAATAACTGCTTCCTTAAAATAAGATCAAGGATGGTCTTTTGCCAAAGAAGCTCGTTGAATTACTCGGACATGACCACATGGGAAGTGATTGTTTTGTGCAAGCACTCACCCATCGTAGTGCTGCAAGTAAACATAATGAACGTATGGAGTTTTTAGGCGACAGTGTTCTTGGGTTGATCATCACAAATGCGTTGTATCGACGCTTACCCAAAGCCTCCGAAGGCTATCTCTCCCGTTTACGTGCATCTTTAGTCAATGAAGGTACATTAGCAAACATCGCCAATGAATTATCATTAGGTGATTTTTTGCGTTTGGGTCCAGGCGAATTAAAAAGTGGCGGGTTTCGTCGTAAATCAATTCTTTCAGATACCTTAGAAGCAGTCATTGCCAGTGTGTATATAGAAAAAGGAATGGAATGCGCGCATGCGTTTGTATTGGCTATTTATACTAATCGTTTGGATAATCTTCCTAACGAGGATGATTTAAAAGATCCTAAAAGTCGTTTACAAGAAACATTGCAATCACGCGGTTATGATATTCCCCAGTATCAATTAGTCAGTACAACAGGTGATGCACATCGACAAGTGTTTACTGCACAATGTATGATTGAATCACTTGATATTCAAACAAAAGGCGTTGCAAGTAGTCGTCGTAAGGCAGAACAACAATCTGCGCAAAATGCCTATGAAAGCGTTAAACTCAAATTTGCAAAACCTAAAAAGTCTTCATGACCTTCAATGACCTTAATCACAAAGGATCAAACATCAGTGAGTAATTCAAACGAAAATGCAAACGAGAGACAATGCGGAACAGTCTCTATAATCGGGAGACCCAATGTAGGCAAATCAACCTTATTAAACCATTTAGTGGGTTATAAACTATCTGCGATTGCGAATAAACCGCAAACTACGCGTACTAATTTACGTGGCATCGTTACTCATATTGAAAAAAAGTCTAACAAAGGCTACCAAATTATCTTCACCGACACGCCTGGTATTCATCAAAATTCTAAAAACTTATTAAATAGAACACTTAATAGTGAAGCAGTCGCTGCAATGGAAGATGTGGATGTCATTATTATGATTGTTGAAGCATTGAAATGGACGGATGAAGATACCTTTGTGTTAAATCGTTTAGGGGCGACCAAAAAGCCCGTATTATTATTAATTAATAAAGTTGATCGCGTTCAAGAAAAAGAACGTTTATTTCCTTACTTGCAATCCGTCACCGATAAATATGATTTTAAAGAAATTATTCCTATTTCTGCTAGTAAAGGGATTAATACCGATGCAGTGATTGAATCCGTATTAAAGCTATTACCGCAGTCTGATTTCATTTATCCAGAAGACCATATTACCGATAAATCGGTGCGTTTTATTTGTGGTGAATTAATCCGTGAACAGTTAGTGCGAAATCTGCACGAAGAACTCCCCTACACAACTGCGATTGAAATAGAAACCTTCGAAGAGACTGACAAATTAGTGACGATTGAATCCGTTATTTGGACAGACCGTAAGAACCAAAAAGGTATTATTATTGGAAAGAAAGGGGAAACACTGAAGCGAATAGGGCAATCTGCTCGTCATTCACTAGAAGAGTTTTTGATGAAAAAAGTCATGCTCAAGCAATGGGTTAAAGTTGAGGAAAACTGGCAGAATAATCCTAGGCACCTCAATGAGCTTGGAATAATTTCTAATCGTGATCTGTAAAGAATTTTAGGAATGTCACAAAACTCCTTCGGCTATATTCTAAATCGTCGTCCTTTTCGTGAATCAAGTTTTCTAGTCGATATTTTTACACAAGACCATGGTCGAATATGTTGTGTAGCGCGTCCTGCTAAAAAACGAGGCAAAGTTGTTAAAGGTAATTTAGAGCCTTTTCGTTATTTGAATGTACAATGGATAGGCAAGGGTGATGTACAAACTTTAACCGAAGCAGATGAACGGGGCAGGCATACGATTCCACCTTCCGAAATGATGTTGGGTTTATATCTTAATGAATTATTGCTGTTATTAACGCGACAGCATGTTGTAATGCCAGAGCTATTTTCTGCTTATAAATATACATTACATAAATTAGGTGATCCTATGATCAACCGCCATATTATGATGCGTTTTGAAATGTATTTATTAACAAACCTAGGTTTCCCACTAGAGCACTATCAAGAAATTGATGCTCAAGCATCATTTTTTTTTAGCGTGGATGAAGGCATATCGTTAGCCACAGATGATAATATCCATTTTCAAAATAAGCCCCAAAACAAACACTTAATTTCGGGTGAGTTACTTTTAGCCTTGCAAGATATTCAAAATATGCAAGAATCGCAGTGGAAAGCATTAAGACAGTTTTTAGATCATGTATTCGCACTTCTCGCACCGCGAACTATCAATGCTCGAAAATTACTCATGCTGGATTAATAATGTTGGACAAAAGCAATAAATAGTACAAATAAGGATGTGTTCTATGGATCAAATAAAGTCGACTCCCCATTTTGAACAAGGAAATGAACAAAGAATTGAACTAGGCGTTAATATTGACCACATTGCTACATTACGACAAGCACGTGGCACTGCTTACCCCGATTTACTCGAGGCTGCTTATTTAGTGGAAGAAGCAGGCGCGCAAGCGATTACAATTCATTTACGTGAAGATCGTCGTCATATTCAAGATCAAGATGTGTACGATATTCGTAAACAAGTTAAAGGGCGAATGAATTTAGAACTTGCCGCTACAGATGAAATGGTCAATATTGCCTGTGATGTTAATCCTGATGATGCCTGCGTCGTACCAGAAAAGCGTGAAGAATTAACCACCGAAGGCGGGCTTGATGTAATTGGACAATTTGATCGCATTCAAAACGCAACGAAGCAACTATCCTCGCAAGGTATTCGTGTTTCACTATTTATTGAACCCGATATTGAACAAATTAAACGTGTACCGGATGTTGGCGCGCCCGTAATTGAACTGCATACCGGTACCTATGCCAATACGACGGGCGATGCACATCAATATGAGTTTGAACGTATTCTAAAAGCCACCGAATTCGCACATGCGCAAGGTATTCATGTAAATGCGGGACATGGATTAGATTATGAAAATACCCATATAATTGCTGCAATACCAGAAATTCGTGAGTTAAATATTGGTCATTCGATTGTATCGCGTGCGGTGTTTGTCGGCATTAGTCGTGCTACAAGACAAATGATGGAAATCATGAATAAGGCACGAGAAACTTTATGAGTATTATCGGCATCGGTACTGATCTAGTTAAAATATCACGTATCAAAAAAATCTATAAAAAATACCCAATGGGTTTTTCGCAACGAATTTTGCATAGTAATGAATTAACAATATTAGAGGCACATCCATCGCCGAAAACTTTTATTGCTAAGCGTTTTGCTGCAAAAGAAGCATTAGCAAAAGCATTGGGAACGGGCATAGCAAAAGGTGTCTCTTTTCGAGACATAGAAGTCAGCAATGATGATAATGGTCAACCAAAATTAACATTGCATGGTAAAACACAAAACATAGCAGAAAAATTAGGTGTAAATCGTGTTTTTCTATCACTGACTGATGAAGATAAATATGCTATTGCTTATGTTATTCTCGAAGGTTAAATAAACAAAATTAACAAAGGTTTTTTAGTTTGAATTATTCCACCATCGAATCCTGTATTGGTAACACGCCATTGGTTAAACTGCAACGTTTAGCAGGGGAAACCAGCAATACTATTTTAGTCAAATTAGAAGGGAACAACCCCGCAGGTTCGGTTAAAGATCGTGCCGCATTTAGCATGATTAAAAATGCAGAAGCGCGAGGCACAATCAAAGCGGGTGATACATTAATTGAAGCCACCAGCGGAAATACTGGTATTGCATTAGCGATGGTCGCTGCCATGCGCGGTTATAAAATGAAACTGATTATGCCAGACACCATGAGTGAAGAACGTCGCGCATCAATGAAAGCTTATGGTGCAGAAT
>Ga0209633_10002603_pt1 | contig 17252 bp, 14 predicted proteins | sample Cruoilmetagenom1_FD_187290 | JGI IMG/M metagenome (GOLD analysis project Ga0209633, IMG submission 187290) | Oil polluted marine microbial communities from Coal Oil Point, Santa Barbara, California, USA - Sample 1 (SPAdes) (version 2) | ecosystem: Environmental > Aquatic > Marine > Oil seeps ... | reverse complement strand
CTAGTTTTGCTATTTTTGCAGACGCTTAAAATTAATTTAAATTTAAATAAATATATATGGAAAGTTTAGTTTACTTATTACCTCTATCAGGAGTTATAGGTCTTGTGTTTATGTTTTACAAATCAGCTTGGGTTACAAAGCAAGAAGTTGGAACCGAAAAAATGGCTGTTATTGCAAAACATATTGCAGATGGTGCTTTGGCATTTTTAAAAGCAGAATATAAAGTTTTATCTGTTTTTGTTATTGCAGTAGCTGTATTATTGGTTTTTAAAGGAAACTCTGAAGAAAACTCTAGTGGCCTTGTAGCTTTATCATTTGTAGTGGGTGCCTTAATGTCGGCATTAGCAGGTTTTATAGGTATGCGTATTGCAACTAAAGCAAATGTAAGAACAACAAACGCAGCACGTACATCATTAAATAAAGCACTTGAAGTAGCTTTTTCTGGTGGTGCAGTAATGGGAATTGGTGTTGTTTCTTTAGGTGTTATAGGTTTAAGTGTTCTATTCTTAATCTATAGTAATATATATGGTGTTGATGATAAAAATGGTTTACTAACTGTTTTAAATATTATTTCTGGATTCTCATTAGGAGCCTCTTCAATTGCATTATTTGCTCGTGTTGGTGGTGGTATTTATACCAAAGCTGCCGATGTTGGTGCTGACCTTGTAGGGAAAGTTGAAGCTGGTATCCCAGAAGATCATCCTTTGAATCCAGCAACAATTGCAGATAATGTTGGTGATAATGTTGGTGATGTTGCCGGTATGGGTGCCGATTTATTTGAATCGTTTGTTGGTTCTATTATTGCAACAATGGTATTAGGTGCAGTTTTCTTTAATTTAGATGCTTTCGCAGAATTTAAATTAGGTGCAGTTATGCTTCCATTAGCTCTTGCAGCTACAGGAATTATCACATCAATCATTGGTACTTTCTTTGTAAAAGTAAAAGAAGGAGGTAACCCTCAAACAGCTTTAAATATAGGTGAGTATTTATCTTCAGCTATTATGGTAGCCGCTTCTTATTTTTTAATTACAAATTTCTTACCAGATACTTGGTCATACAATGGAGTCGAATTTACTGCATTAGGAGTTTTTTGGGCTACTATTGTTGGTTTGGTTGCCGGATTAGGTGTTGGTATGATTACTGAATATTATACAGGTACAGGTACTAAACCAGTTACAGGAATTGTAAATCAATCTGCAACAGGTTCTGCTACAAATATTATCGCAGGTTTAGGTGTTGGTATGATGTCAACTGCTATTCCTATTATTTTAATTGCTGCGGCAATCATACTTTCTTTTCACTTTGCTGGCTTATACGGAATTGCAATTGCAGCTGTAGGAATGTTAGCAAATACAGGAATTCAATTAGCCGTTGATGCTTATGGACCTGTTTCTGATAATGCTGGAGGAATCGCTGAAATGGCGGAATTACCAAAAGAAGTAAGAGAAAGAACTGATAAGTTAGATGCTGTTGGTAATACAACTGCAGCAATTGGTAAAGGTTTTGCAATTGCTTCTGCTGCTTTAACAGCTTTAGCTTTGTTCTCAGCATTTATGCAACAAGCTAATATCAGTTCCATTGATATTTCAAAATCAACTGTAATGGCTGGTTTATTTGTTGGTGGTATGTTACCTTTTGTTTTCTCTGCACTTTCTATGGGAGCAGTTGGTCGTGCTGCAATGGCAATGATCGAAGAAGTTAGACGTCAGTTTAGAGATATTCCTGCCTTAAAAGAGGCTTTAGTAATAATGAACAAATATGATTCTGATATGTCGAAAGCAACTCCTGAAGACAGAGCTATTTTTGATAAAGCAGATGGTGTTGCTGAATACGATAAATGTGTTGATATATCGACCAAAGCATCTATTAAAGAAATGGTTTTACCAGGACTTTTAGCTATCGCTACTCCCGTTCTAGTGGGGTTTGTTGGTGGTGCTGAAATGTTAGGTGGTTTATTAGCAGGTGTAACGGTAACTGGTGTATTAATGGCAATTTTTCAATCGAATGCTGGTGGTGCATGGGATAATGCTAAAAAAATGATAGAAGAAGGAGTAACAGTTGATGGTAAAGATTATGGTAAGGGTTCTGAGCTTCACAAAGCTGCTGTTGTAGGTGACACTGTTGGTGATCCTTTTAAAGATACTTCAGGTCCTTCATTAAATATATTATTAAAATTAATGTCCGTAGTAGCTTTAGTAATTGCTCCAAGTATTGCATTAGATTTAGATAATTATAATGATAATACGGTTACTGTTGAATTACAAGGTGGTATTCAAACCAAAACAGACAAGATTTCTAAAGAAGTAAAAGTTATTGTAGATAAAGCCGAAAAAACGGCAACAATAACAACTACATCAATTGTTAATGGAGAAGAAAAAGTTGAAACTAAAACTTTGACTGGAGATGATGTAGATAAATATATTGAAAAGCAAAAAGAATAGTTAATTTTCTTTAACTTTATATTTGTAAAACTCCCATTTTAAATGGGAGTTTTTTTATTAATTTAGTTTTCTATTTGGTACTTTTTCTTTAAAAATATACCTTTGGCTCCATATCATAATTCCTATGAGAAAGATTGTGTTTTTCCTTTTTCTTTTGTCCGTATTCGTAAATGCTCAAAACGACAGTACGTTTGTTGATAATAAATATTTGGAAGATCAATTTTATGCAAATATTACGTATATAAAAATGCTTAATCTACCCGATCCAATAAATAAAACTGGGTTTTCATATGGTATAGGTTTTGGATTTATAAAAGATGTACCAGTTAATTCTAATCGGAATATTGGTTTTGGTGTAGGTTTGGGTTATGGACTCAACAGTTATTACTTCAATGTAAAGGAAAACAAGATCGAACCATCAGAGACAAATAGTAATGAATTAAAAAGTAATAAAATAGCTTTGCATACTATTGAAGCTCCAATAGAATTTAGATATAGAACTTCAACACCTGAAAAATATAAATTTTGGAGAGTTTATCCTGGGTTTAAAATAGCTTATGTTTTTGCTACTAATTCTAAATTAAAACAAAGAGAAGATTTTGATGTTAATGATATTATTGATGTTAACGATTTTTTGTATGGAATTACTTTATCAACAGGGTGGAACAAATGGAATCTACATGTGTATTATGGTTTGAACGAAGTGTTTAGCAATTCAAATACCAATTCCTATGCTATTGATATTCGTGATTTACGCATAGGATTAATCTTCTACATTTTATAATCTAATTCAGGTTATAAAAGATATAATTGATAGCTTATAAATTGTGTAACAGCTCCTAATAGAAATCCAATATAAATTTCTTTTGGATAATGCGCATTTAATTTTAATCTTGAAAGTGCTATTAATCCTGCTAAAATAAATAGAACGGCAATTATAATATTAAAATTTAATTGATATTCCTTACTCATAATAATTACAAATCCAATTATCCCACCAATACCTAATGTATGTAAACTGGTTTTAATATTAAAACTAAATAAAAAGTAAGTAAGACTTAATGATAAAGCAATCCCAAAAAAAGAATAGGCAAGCAAATCAACAATTTGAATATTTAATAACATTTTACCAATCATTAAAGAAATTATAATAAAAAATAGTATTGGAAATTTACGTTCTTGTATTGTTCTTAAATGATAGTCCTTAATTATTTTAACTTTTCTAAAAAAAACTAAAAATAATACTGGTAATATATAAGTGCTAATAAATATAACTGCCAAAATAATATATTCTTGTTTCTTTAAAATATGCTTTGGCGATAAAAACAAAAATAAAAAAGTACCAATAAATGAAAATAATAAAGGGTGGAATACGAAAGAAATGAATTTATAAAAAGCCATGCACTAAATTATTTTTTTTCTTAACCTAGCCACAGGTATATCTAATTGTTCTCTGTATTTGGCTACCGTTCTTCTTGCAATTAAATAGCCTTTCTTTTTTAATGCAGCGGATAGTTTTTCATCGGTAAGTGGTCTTTTTTTATTCTCATTTTCAACTTCGGTTTGTAATATTTTCTTTATTTCACGAGTTGAAATATCTTCACCTTGCTCATTCTTCATGGACTCAGAAAAAAATTCTTTTATTAATTTTGTTCCATAAGGAGTGTCAACATATTTGCTATTTGCGACCCTAGAAACAGTAGAAACATCCATTTTAATAGTGTCGGCAATATCTTTTAAAACCATAGGTTTCAATTTTCGTTCATCGCCCGTTAAAAAAAAAGCTTTTTGGTAATGCATAATCGCATTCATAGTAAGCATTAATGTTTGCTGCCTTTGCTTTATAGCATCAATAAACCATTTTGCAGCATCCAATTTTTGTTTGATGAATAAAATCGCATCATTTTGTGATTTTGTTTTATCCTTTGATTCTGCATACCCTTTGAGCATATTGTCATATTCTCTTGAAATATGCAAATCTGGGGCGTTTCTAGCATTCAAACTTAATTCTAACTCTCCTTCATTAATTCTAATCGTAAAATCCGGAACTATATGTTCAACCGCTGTAAGATTTCCTGAAAAAGAACCTCCAGGTTTTGGGTTGAGTTTTTCAATTTCTTTGATAGTGAGTTTTAGTTCCTCTTTTGAGATATCAAATTTTTGTAACAATTTATTGTAATGCTTTTTTACAAAATGATCAAAAGAGTTTTCCAATATACTTATTGCCAAATTTCTATTAACGCTTTCTTCTTTTCGTTTTAATTGAATCAGTAAACTTTCTTTTAATGTTCTTGCTCCAACTCCTGCAGGGTCTAATTGCTGAACAATTTCAAAAATCCTTTCTACTTCTTCTGGTGTAGTATATATATTTTCCGAAAAAGCTAGATCATCAATTATATCTTCTGTTGATCTTCTTACATAACCACTATCATCAATACATCCCACTATAAATTCAGCAATTTGAGCTTCTTGATCGCTAAGTTTATAAGTGTTTAATTGATTGATTAAGTGTTGATTAAATGATATTCCTCCAGAATATGGTATTCTGGTATCTTCATCATCTGCGCTATAATTATTTGTTTGAAGTTTATAGCTAGGTATCTCGTCATCACTCAAATAATCATCAATATTTATCTCTGTTTCAATTGTTTCGTTACCTGAATCATCATAATCTTCTTGGTTAGAGTCTTGAAATTCATCCAAATTTTCTTTCCCACTTTCCAAGGCTGGATTCTCTTCAATTTCTTGAGATAATTTTTGTTCAAATGCTTGCGTTGGTAATTGAATTAACTTCATCAACTGTATTTGTTGTGGAGATAATTTTTGTTGAAGCCTTTGTTGTAAACTTTGTTTTAGCATGGGTTAACTCTCTTCAAGATAAAAATACAAAAAAAGAACTTCTTATAGATATCTTAAAAACAAAAAGTACTCATAAAAAAATTGAAACTTTAGAATTCAGCACTTTGTGGTGCTCGTGGAAATGGTATTACATCACGAATATTACCCATACCAGTTGTAAATTGAACCAGTCTTTCAAATCCTAATCCAAAACCTGAATGAACTGCTGTTCCAAATTTACGCGTATCTAAATACCACCATAATTCTTTTTCGTCAATACCCAAGGCTTTAATTTTCTCTTGTAATACATCAAAACGCTCTTCTCTTTGACTTCCTCCCACTATTTCTCCAATTCCCGGAAACAGAACATCCATTGCCCGAACTGTTTTTCCATCATCATTTAGTCGCATATAAAATGCCTTAATATTTGCTGGGTAATCAAATAAAATAACTGGGCAATTAAAATGTTTTTCCACCAAAAATCTTTCGTGTTCACTTTGTAAATCTGCACCCCATTCCTTGATCAAATATTTAAATTTTTTCTTTTTATTTGGTTTACTATTTCTTAAAATATCAATAGCTTCTGTATAACTAACTCGTTTAAAACTATTATCGATTACGAAATGTAGCTTTTCAATCAGTGTCATTTCACTTCTTTGGTTGGCTGGTTTCGATTTATCTTCTTGAATTAAACGTTGCTCTAAAAATGCTAAATCATCTTTGCAATTTTCTAAAACATATTTTAACACCTCTTTTATAAAATCTTCACTAAGATCCATATTATCATCTAAATCGTTAAACGCAACCTCTGGTTCAATCATCCAAAATTCAGCCAAATGACGAGATGTATTCGAGTTTTCCGCTCTAAAAGTCGGTCCAAACGTATAGACTTTTCCTAAAGCCATTGCATACGTTTCAGCTTCCAATTGACCTGAAACGGTAAGATTTGTTTCTTTACCAAAAAAATCTTGACTATAATCTACTTCATTCTTATCATTAAGTGGTGTGTTTTTTTGATCTAAAGTAGTTACTCTAAACATTTCTCCTGCACCTTCAGCATCTGAACCAGTAATAATAGGAGTGTGTAAATTATAAAAACCGTTGCTAACAAAATATTGATGAACCGCAAATGATAATGCCGATCGTACTCTCATAACAGCTCCAAAAGTATTAGTTCTGGCTCTTAAATGAGCATTTTCTCTTAAAAATTCTAAACTGTGTTTCTTAGGCTGAATTGGATATTCATCGGGGTTTGAATCTCCTAAAATTTCAATTTCCGAAATTTGTATTTCAACAGTTTGCCCTTTGCCTTGACTTTCTACCAATGTGCCTTTTATTGATATGGCTGCACCAGTAGTAATTCTTTTGATTACATCTTCTGAAGTGTTTTCAAAATCAAGAACTGCTTGTATGTTTTTAATGGTTGAGCCATCGTTTATGGCAATAAATCTATTGCTTCTAAAGGTTCTTACCCAGCCTTTTAGAGTTATTTCTTGTAAAAATTTATCTGATTGTAATAATTCAGCTACATTATATCTTTGCATTCTATAAAAATTTATGCGCAAATATAAGGATTGTAATGATATTGTTGATTTATGAAAATAGAATTATTCTAAGATTTCTAATAAATAATTTCCATAACCACTCTTTAATAATGGTTTGGCAACTTCTTTAAGTTGGTTGTCGTTGATAAACCCTTTTCTGTAAGCTATCTCTTCAATACAACCAATTTTTAAACCTTGACGTTCTTCAATAACTTGAACAAATTGTTGCGCTTGAATCAATGAATTAAATGTTCCGGTATCTAACCAGGCTGTTCCCCTGCCAATCATTCCTACCCTTAATTTACCTTGTTCTAAATACACTCTATTAACATCTGTAATTTCGTATTCACCACGTGATGAAGGTTTGATATTCTTTGCAATTTCAACTACACTATTATTATAAAAATATATACCAGGAACTGCAAAATTTGATTTTGGCTTTTCTGGCTTCTCTTCTATAGAAATTGCTTTATAATTCTCATCAAATTCAACAACACCATATCTTTCTGGGTCTTTTACATGATAAGCAAAAACAACACCTCCTTCTGGGTTAACAGCCTTTTTTAACCGATTTTCTAAGTCCGATCCATAAAATATATTATCTCCTAAAATTAATGCAACATCATCATCTCCAATAAATTCTTCTCCAATAACAAAAGCTTGAGCCAATCCGTTTGGGATTTCTTGAACAGCATATTGAAAATTACAGCCTAAGTTTTTACCATCACCCAACAGCCTTTCAAACAATGGTAAATCATTTGGAGTTGAAATAATCAATATTTCTTTTATACCCGCCAACATTAATACCGATAATGGATAATAAATCATTGGCTTATCATAAATAGGCATTAATTGCTTACTAACCGCAAGGGTAAGTGGGTGTAATCTTGTACCACTACCTCCTGCTAATATAATTCCTTTCATATTTGTATTTTTTTATTCTCTATCTTCTTCTTTAGGGATAATAGAAATTGCAGGTTCTTTAAATGTCTTTTTATTTGCAATTTTTGATTCTAATGATAATAATAACGATGGTAATAATAATAAATTGGAAACCATAGCAAATAACAAGGTAATTGAAACCAAGCCGCCTAATGCTTTTGTACCTCCAAAACTTGAAACTGTAAAAACCAAAAATCCGAAAAACAAAACAATAGAAGTATAAAACATACTTACACCCGTTTCGTGTAAAGCAGCATAAACAGATTTTCTAACATTCCAATTATGATAAGCCAGTTCTTGTCTATATTTAGCTAAAAAATGAATGGTATCATCTACAGAAATTCCAAATGCAATACTAAAAACTAAGATGGTTGAAGGTTTAATCGGAACACCTAAATACCCCATTAAACCAGCTGTAATTAATAGAGGTAATATATTTGGTATTAATGATATGATTATCATTTTGTATGATTTAAACATCCAAGCCATAAATAAGGATATCAATAAAATAGCTAGTGAAAGAGAAATTGCAAGATTCTTTACTAGGTAATTGGTTCCTTTTAAAAATACCAATGCTTTTCCTGTAAGTGTAATATCATATTTCTTTTTTGGAAATACTTTATCGATTTTACCTTGAATTCTTTTTTCAATTTGTTCCATTTTTTCCGTACCAATATCTTTCATATACGTTGTCATTCTAGCGTATTGACCTGTAGAATCAACAAAATTCTTGAGCATGTCAGAATTGCTATTAGAATTTTTTGTGTAGGCCAGAATAAAGTTCTTTTCTTGTTCCGTAGGTAGTTGGTAATATTTCGGATTTCCGTTGTAAAAGGTCTGCTTAGAATATTTTACCATATTCAGTATAGATATTGATTTTGATAGTTCGGGTATTTCATCAATTTCTTCATCTAATTTATTCATACGCTTTAGTGTAGACAAATTCATTACCCCTTTTTTCTTTTTCGTATCTATTAAAACCTCTAGAGGCATAATTCCTCCAAATTCATCTTCAAAAAATACAATGTCTTTGTAGAATTGTTTACCCTTTGGCATGTCTTCAATAATGCTTCCAGACACATTTATTTTATAAACTCCAATTATACTAACTATAATAATAATAACCGTTGAAACGTAAATTGCAATCCGATTGTGTCTTACCATATTCTCCATCCAGCTTACAATTGAATCTATCCATTTTCTTTCTAAATGTTTTAGATGCTTATCTTTTGGCTTGTGCATGAAACTATAAATAATGGGAATTATTAATAGGGAAAGAATAAATATTGCCATAATATTTATGGATGCAATAATACCAAATTCGTTTAATAACTGACTATTCGTGAATATAAATGTAGCAAAACCAGAAGCAGTTGTTAGGTTGGTCATTAAAGTAGCATTACCTATTTTGGAAATGACACGTTGTAAAGATTTGGCTTGATTTCCATGCTTTTTAACTTCATTCTGGTATTTATTAATTAAAAATATGGCGTTTGGCACTCCTATTACTATAATCAAAGGTGGAATTAATGCCATTAAAACAGTTATTTCATATCCGAATAAACCAATAAATCCAACGGACCATATCACACCAATACTTACAACCAACATGGTAATAAAAGTAGCTCTATAAGAACGGAAGAACATCCAAAAAATTAAAGAAGTGACCAATAGTGCCAAGCCTACAAAAATGCCAATTTCATCAATAATGTTTTGAGCATTCATTGTACGTATATAAGGCATCCCCGAAACACGAACATCTAATCCAGTTTCTTTTTCAAATTTTTCAATTGCTGGATTTAAATCATCAAATACAAATCGCTCTCTTGCTTTTGAATTGACTATCTCTTTATCCAAATAAATAGCAGTTCTTATGGTACCTGTACTTTTATTGAATAAAAAATTATCGTAGAAAGGTAAATTATTAAACAATTCATCTTTTATAATTTGGACTTCTTTATTTGTTGAAGGTATATTTTCATAAAGTGGTTCGACAATGAACCTTTGATTTTTTTTGTCTTTTTTTAGTTTTTTGATATCTCCAATGGATACCGTAAAATCTACTTGCGAAAAACTATCAAACTCTTTAGAAAAATCATTCCATTTATTAAAATTGGCAGCCTTAAATATTGTGCTATCTTGAATAGCTAATATGATTAGATTACCTTCTTCTCCAAATATTTCTAAAAAATTATCATACTTGATATTGTCTTCATGGTCTTTAGGTAGTAGGTTGGCTTCTGTATGAGAAAATTTAATGTTTTTAATATTCGAAGCTAAAAACAGGGTTATAAGAGCCAATACAACCAATATAAATATACGTTGTGTAAGAATAAACCTAGATATAACCTGCCAAAATTTCATCAACAATTATCTTTTATCTTATGATTACAAGATTCAATGGAATATAATTTATTTAATAAAAAAATAATAATTAGAAAAGGGATTGTTCTAAACTTTCATTATTTCTTTCTCTTTTATAACATAATGCTCATCAGCTATAACTGAATATTTATCGGTAAGTTCTTGAATATCTATTTCAGCATTTTTTAAAAAATCTTCAGATATATCTAAATTTTTCAATTCGTTATTAGCTTCTTTTCTATCATTTCTAATGCTTATTTTAGCTTCTTCTGCTTCAGATTTCGCCTGTTTTGCTAATTCTCTTCTTCTTTCTTCTGTTAAAATAGGGACATTAATAATTACACTCTCTCCATTGTTCATAGGGTTTAACCCTAAATTAGCAACCATAATTCCTTTTTCAATTTCTGGAATTAATGATTTTTCCCAAGGTTGAACCGTTATTGTATGTGCATCAAGAGTGTTAACATTTGCAACTTGCGTTAAGGGAGTGCTGGCTCCATAATAATCAACCTTTACATTTTTTAACATCATTGGCGATGCCTTTCCTGCTCTAATGTTTGTAAGTTCTTGTTCTAAGTGAGTTATTGCACCTTGCATTTGCTCTTTAGTGCTATCAATTATAAATTTTATTTCTTCATTCATGATTAAAGTATTTAAGGTCTTCTTTGGTTTAATGATTTACTAAGGTTCCTATATTTTCGCCAGAAACCACTTGTAATAAATTGCCTTTTTTATTCATGTCGAAAACAATTATTGGCAACTTATTTTCATCACTTAAAGTAAAAGCCGTCATATCCATAATTTTTAAATCTTTACTAAGTACTTCCTTAAACGTCAAATTACTATATTTAGTTGCTGTTTTATCCTTTTCAGGGTCAGAAGTATAAATTCCATCAACACGAGTTCCTTTTAAAATTACATCTGCATTAATTTCAATAGCCCTTAAGACCGCCGCAGTATCTGTAGTAAAATAAGGATTTCCAGTACCTCCTCCAAAAATAACGACTCTACCTTTTTCAAGGTGCCTTACAGCACGTCTCTTAATAAAAGGTTCTGCGATTTGCTTCATCTCAATGGAGGTTAGTAAACGAGTTTTAACCTCTGCTTCTTCAAGTGCACTTTGTAATGCTAATCCGTTAATAATGGTTGCTAACATACCCATATAGTCACCTTGTACTCGATCCATACCATTGGTTGCACCGGCAAGCCCTCTAAATATATTTCCTCCACCAATTACAATGGCTACTTCAACTCCTTTTTCGGTAATATTTTTTATGTCTTCAGCATAAGTGGCCAATCTTTTAGGGTCTATCCCATATTGTTTTTCACCCATTAAAGCCTCACCGCTTAATTTTAATAGAATTCTTTTATATTTCATAGAAAAAATTGAAAGTTTTACAAATATACTAAAATATACCAATCATAATCTGACATAATTTGGTTAAAAATAATGTTCCCACTTCATTAATTTAATTCGATTTTGTTTGAGTTTGAGCAAAAAAAAATCCCCAAACAATTAGTTTGAGGATTCAATTATAAAATAGTCTTATTAATTAACCTAGCGCAACACGCTTAAAGTCAATTACTTCAATATCGCCAATTGATTTAACATAATCGGAAACGCTAACTTTACCATCTTTTATAAATGCTTGATTTACTAAAGTATTATCTTTAAAGAAACGCTTAAGTTTACCTTGAGCAATTTTATCTAGCATCGCTTCTGGTTTTCCTTCTTGACGCAATTGGTCTTTTGCAATTTCAATTTCTTTGTCAATAACCTCTTTATCTACTCCTTCTTCATTAAGAGCAATAGGACTCATAGCTGCAGCTTGCATCGCAACATCTTTTGCAACTTCATCAACACCGTCAACATTTGCCGACAATCCAACTAAGGTAGCAATTTTGTTTCCAGCATGAATATACGAACCAACAAAAGGGGCATTGATTTTTTCAAAACTTGAAAGCTCAATCTTCTCTCCTATTACACCAGTTTGCTCAATTAATTTTTCAGCAACAGTAATTCCTCCAAAATCTGCATTTAATAATTCTTCTTTCGAAGCACTTTGTAAAGCCTTTTCTGCTAATTCTTTAGCAAGATTTACAAAGTCATCATTTTTTCCTACAAAATCCGTTTCACAACCTAATACAATTACTGCACCAGATGTATTATCATCATTAACTATTGCTATAGCAGCACCTTCTGTTGAGGCTCTATCTGCCCTTTTTGCAGCAACTTTTTGACCTTTTTTACGTAATATCTCAATTGCTAAATCAAAATCACCATCGGATTCGACCAATGCATTTTTACAATCCATCATACCAGCACCGGTAGTTTTTCTTAACCTATTTACTTCTGCAGCTGTAATTTTTGCCATAACTTTAATCTTTAAATATTGTAATTCAACAAGTTTTCTCTACTTTTCCTTTTTAGCAACTTCTTTCTTCTCCTTTGCAACAGGTTTTTTTACCTCAGCTTCTTTCTCCTCAACTTTTGCTTCAACTTTTGCTTCGGCAACTTCAGCAGCCTTTGCAGCTTTGGCCTTTACTGCCGCTTCTTTTGCTGCTACCTCTTTTTCTTTAGAATTTTTTCTTTCTTCTAATCCTTCTGAAATTGCATTTGTTAAATGCGTTAAAACTTTATCAATAGATTTAGACGCATCATCATTTGATGGAATTACAAAATCAATAGGTCTTGGATCTGAATTTGTATCTACCATTGCAAAAATTGGAATATTTAATTTTTGTGCTTCTGCAACAGCTATGTGCTCACGCTTAATATCAACAATTAAAATTGCTCCAGGTAAACGGGTCATATCCGTTATTGAACCTAAATTCTTTTCCAATTTAGCTCTTTGACGATTAATTTGTAATTTTTCTCTTTTTGAAAGTGCTTCAAAAGACCCATCTTGTTTCATTCTATCAATATGAGCCATTTTTTTAACCGCTTTTCTAATAGTAACAAAATTAGTTAGCATACCTCCTGGCCAACGCTCAGTAATATAAGGCATATTAACACTTTCTGCTTTTTCTGAAACAATATCTTTTGCTTGTTTTTTGGTAGCAACGAATAATATTTTTCTACCTGAAGCAGCAATTTTATTCAAAGCAACATTAGCCTCTTCAATTTTTGCAGCTGTTTTGTAAAGGTCAATAATGTGAATTCCTTTGCGCTCAGTATATACATACGAAGCCATATTAGGATCCCATTTTCTTGTTAGGTGACCAAAGTGTACACCTGATTCAATTAATTCTTTAATTTCAATGTTTGCCATTTTGTTTTAGTTTACGTTCCGTTATTTTAGCAATTAATAAGTAGCGAAAAATCGATCTTATTTATTTGGATGCTAAACTTTTCAGACAACAGTTTATTTAATTTTTTAACGTTTAGAGAATTGGAATTTCTTACGTGCTTTTTTCTGACCGAATTTCTTACGTTCAACCATTCTTGGATCTCTTGTCATTAATCCTTCAGGTTTTAACACACTTTTATTCTCTTCATCTATTTCAACTAGTGCTCTTGAAATTGCCAAACGAATTGCTTCGGCTTGACCAGTAACACCTCCACCTTCAACTTTAGCTTTAATGTCAAAACTTTTAACATTATCCGTTAAGCTTAAAGGTTGTAATACTTTATATCTCAAGGTATCTGTAGTAAAGTATTTGTCATACTCTTTATTATTTACAGTTATTTTACCTTTTCCTTCAGAAAGATAAATACGAGCAACAGCGGTTTTTCTTCTTCCTATTTTATGAATAATTTCCATATTACTTATTATCTTTTAAATTAATAGATTTAGGATTTTGTGCTTCTTGTTTATGCTCGCTACCTGTATAAACATATAGGTTTCTAAACAAAGCGCTACCAAGTTTGTTTTTTGGCAACATTCCTTTTACTGCTTTTTCTACAACACGAACTGGATCTTTACCAAACAATTCATTAGCAGTAAGCGTTCTTTGTCCTCCAGGATAACCTGTGTGACGTACATAAGTTTTGTCGTTCCACTTGTTTCCGGTTAAAATAATTTTTTCTGCGTTGATAACTACTACATTGTCTCCACAATCTACGTGTGGCGTGTAGTTAGTTTTATGCTTACCTCTAATTAATATAGCAATTTTAGAGGCTAGACGACCCAACGTTTGACCGTCTGCATCAACCAAAACCCATTCTTTATTAACGGTGCTTTTATTAGCTGATACTGTTTTGTAACTTAATGTATTCACAATTAAATTTTTTGTTAATGATTAAACTTCATTTTCTCTTCTGTTCAAAGAGTTTGCAAAAGTACAACTATTTATTTATTTAGCAAATAGGATTTTAGTTATATTTTTAGATTTATTCTTCGCAAGAAACAAATAATATTTATATGCTTTTTAACTTTAAATTATGATTTATTTTTCTAGAAAAAAAGAGGATGTTTTATAACTTTCCGAATAATTGTAACATTATTATAAAAAAACCGTCTTTTAAGCAAAATTAATTCATAAAATTGAAAAATATATTATTAATTTTTTTGTGCGTCTTTGTCTCTCCATGGATTAATGGACAAGAAACAGATAATAAAGTGCCTAAAAGGATTTACACAACCCAACCTATTGGTGCGTCTAAAGCCCCTGTTATTAATGGTTTTATTGAGGAAGATGTTTGGGATCTTGTAGAATGGCAGGGTGACTTTATTGAAAGAAGTCCTGACGAGAATACCCAACCTGCCCAACAAACCAAATTTAAGATCTTATATGATGATAAGAACTTGTATATCGCTTTTAAAGTATTAGATACTGAGCCTGATAAAATTGTAAAACGATTATCAAGAAGAGATGGTTTTGAAGGAGATTATATGGAAATTCATATTGACAGTTACCACGATTTAAGAACCGCTTTTTCATTTACAGTTACCGCTGCTGGTGTTAAAGGAGATGAAGCCATTTCAGAAAATGGAGAAAATTTTGATGATAGTTGGAATCCAATATGGTATACTAAAACAAATATTGATACTCAAGGGTGGACTGCTGAATTAAGAATTCCTTTAAGTCAGTTACGATTTGGTAAAAGTGAAGAACAGATATGGGGCTTACAAGTAATGAGACGATTGTTTAGAGAAGAAGAGAGGTCTTTATGGCAAAGAATTCCCAAAGATGCTCCTGGCTGGGTAAGTGAATATGGAGAATTACACGGATTATTGAATTTAAAACCTCAAAAGCAAATTGAGATTCAACCATTTTTATTAGCAAAATACGATACTTACCCGAAAGAAGAAAACAATCCTTTTAGAGATGGTGATGATTTTACTATTAATGGAGGACTTGATGGTAAAATTGGTATAACAAATGATTTAACTTTAGATTTTACTATTAATCCAGATTTCGGACAAGTCGAAGCTGATCCGGCAGCAATTTCTTTAGATGGTTTTCAAATTTTCTTTCAGGAACAAAGACCCTTCTTTGTTGAAAATAAAAATATATTTAATTACCAATTTGCCGATAATCAAGATAATGTATTCTATTCAAGAAGAATTGGTAGGCAGCCTCAAGGATATCCTAATTTATCTTCCGTTGAATTTGGTGACGTACCCCTTAATACAACCATATTAGGTGCCGCAAAATTTAGCGGTAAAACAAAAAATGGTTTATCTATTGGTATTTTAGAAAGTGTAACTGCCAAAGAATATGCCGAAATCAAAGGTGGTGATAAAAAGAGAAAAGAGATTGTTGAACCTCTAACCAATTATTTTGTTGGTAGACTTCAAAAAGACTTTAATGAAAAAAATTCCTTTATTGGAGGAATATTTACAGCTACCAATAGAAGAATTGAAGGGAATTTAGACTTCCTAAGAGATAAGGCTTATACAGGTGGCTTAGATTTTAAACACCAGTGGAAAGATAGAAAATATTATGCCGAAGGAAATGTAATTTTAAGTCATGTTCAAGGAAGTAAAGAAGCTATTACCCGAACTCAGGAATCGCTTACACATTTGTTTCAAAGAGTTGATGCTAGTCATGTTAGTGTAGATCCGAACAGAACATCTTTGACAGGTACTGGTGGTAAAATTGAAGCTGGTAAATCTGGTAGTGGTAACTGGCAATATAGCGGTGGTTTTATTTGGCGGTCTCCAGAACTAGAATTAAATGATATTGGTTTTTTACGTCAAGCAGATGAAATAAAGCAATACGCTGATTTAAATTATAAAATTCTCAATCCAGTTGGTATTTTTAGAGATATTCGTTCAAATTTTGGCCAATTTACGACCTATGATTTTGATGGAAATTATAATAGATTACAATTTAGATGGAGTACTTTTGGGGAATTCAAAAACAATTGGTGGACAGATATTGGTTTTATGTATAAACCTAGAATTTATTCAAATACTACTTTAAGAGGTGGGCCAAGGTTTCGTTTTTCAGATGAATATATAAACTGGTGGTTTTTTGGAACGGACAGAAGAAAAAAAGTTAGGTTTAGATTCGGGTATGTTTTATCTCAAGCCAAACAAAATCATTTTGGTTTTTACAAAATTGAAACAGGTATTATCTACCAGCCAACCAATGCATTAAATATTTCTATCAACCCAGAATATTCTAGAAATCCGAATAAAACACAATATGTAAGTGAGAAATCTTTCAATGGTGAAGCGCGATATGTTACAAGTGAAATTGACAATCGAACTTTTAGCACTTCTATAAGAATTAATTATTCGATAAACCCCAATTTATCCATTCAATATTATGCAGAACCTTTTATCTCAAAAGCCAACTATACAAATTTTAATTATATCACCAATCCTGTTGCAAGCGATTTGAATAATCGGTACCAATTATATGATGATGAGCAAATCTCCTATGATGGCACTACATATCATGTAGATGAGAACAGAAACGGAACAGTTGATTATTCATTTGGTAACCCTGATTTTGCCTTTGTACAATTTAGATCAAATTTGGTTGTTCGATGGGAATACATCCCCGGATCTGAAATTTTCTTGGTTTGGTCGCAAGGCAATACTGGTTTTGGAGACCCTGAAGATAGTTTGGGAGAAAGTCTCAATAAAGAAATATTACAAGAAACACCCGACAATACTTATTTGATAAAAGCTACATTTAGGTATGTTTTTTAGTTGGAAAGTTAAAA
>Ga0209633_10002602_pt1 | contig 17260 bp, 19 predicted proteins | sample Cruoilmetagenom1_FD_187290 | JGI IMG/M metagenome (GOLD analysis project Ga0209633, IMG submission 187290) | Oil polluted marine microbial communities from Coal Oil Point, Santa Barbara, California, USA - Sample 1 (SPAdes) (version 2) | ecosystem: Environmental > Aquatic > Marine > Oil seeps ... | reverse complement strand
AAGGTTGATATTTGTGCTTTAGGAGGCTCAATTGCCACTTCAAAAGACGGATTGCTTGCTGAGGTCATTGAGGTAAAAAGTTTAAAAGAAGTTGAAGAACTTGGCGATAAAGTAAAAGGTAAAATTATATTTTTTAACAGAGCTATGCCTGCTGATAAAATTGAAACCATGAAGGCGTATGGAACTTCTGTAAATCAGCGTTACAGCGGTGCAAGAGTTGCAGGTAAATATGGTGCTGTGGGTGCAATTGTGCGTTCTATGAACCTGAAAATAGACAATTATCCACATACAGGTTCTATGAGTTATGGAAAGAATACAGAAAATGAAAAAATACCAACTGCAGCAATTAGTACTAATGGTGCAGAATTATTAAGTAAATTATTAGAACAAAAGGATAAAATTGGGTTGAAATTTTACTTCAAGCAAAGTTGTGAAAACTTACCTGAAGCAGAATCTTTTAATGTGATTGGTGAACTAAAAGGACTCAAATATCCAAATGAAATCATTGTCGTTGGTGGTCATTTAGATTCTTGGGATTTAGGTGAAGGTGCTCATGATGATGGAGCGGGAATTGTACAGTCTATGGAGGTGATGCGAATGTTTAAGGCATTGAAAATTAAACCTCAAAGAACAATACGAGTGGTGTTGTTTGCCAATGAAGAATTTGGTTTAAGTGGAGGTAAAGCTTATGCTGCAGAAGCGGAAAAAAAGAAAGAAAATCATATAGTAGCCTTAGAGTCTGATTCGGGTGGATTTACACCTCGTGGATTCGGAATCACCAGTAATGATCAAAACTACCAACAAATTGTACAATGGAAATCCTTATTTGAGCCTTATAATATTCATATTTTTGCTAAAGGCGGCGGAGGTGCAGATATTGGTCCTTTAAAAAAAGATACCAATGTGCTTTTAGGTTTGCGTCCAGATTCACAACGGTATTTTGATTATCATCATACTGATGCTGATGTATTTGAAGCTGTAAATAAACGAGAATTAGAATTAGGTGCAGCTACTATGGCTTCAATACTATATTTATTTGATACCTATGGTATCAAAACTGAGAAATAACAGGCTGTCAATTAGAAATAATGTACTCAAATAAAGAACTTTCTCAATGGGTAGTGGCCTATTGTGTTGCTTATGATGTTGAACATGTAATCATTTCGCCAGGCTCTCGAAATGCTCCTTTAACTATTGGTTTTACAAATCAGCCTAAAATTAAAACCTACAGTATTGTTGATGAACGTTGTGCTGCTTTTTTTGCATTAGGAATTGCACAGCAAACACGAAAACCAACAGCTGTTGTTTGTACTTCAGGTTCTGCATTATTAAATTATTATCCAGCTGTAGCTGAAGCGTTTTATAGTGATATTCCGTTGATTGTAATTTCTGCCGATAGACCTAAACATTTGATAGATATTGGCGATGGCCAAGCTATCCGACAAGAAAACGTATTTAAAAATCATAGTCTTTTTAATGCCAATTTGGTTGAAGGAAATGAAAACCGCAGTGTAAACTCACAATTGATTTCTGATGCCATTCAAATTGCACTAAACCAAAAAGGACCAGTGCATATCAATGTTCCTTTTGATGAGCCTTTGTATGAAACTACTTCTTTGACAATAAAGCATGATAGATTGGTTGATGAAAGTCTCCAAAATGAAGAAACGCTACACAATTTTGAGTATTTTGGTGAAAAATGGAATGCTTGTTCTAAGAAAATAGTGTTGATTGGTGCTAATTATCCCAATCAAAAATTACAAGAGCAATTGATTGAATTGGCTAAAGATGATTCAGTATTGATATTTACAGAAAGTACATCTAATCTATTTGATGATAAATTTATCAATAGTATAGATAAATTAATTGCACCGTTAAATGAAGCTGATTTTTTAGATTTAAAACCTGAACTGTTACTTAGCCTTGGCGGAATGGTGATTTCAAAAAAAGTGAAGCATTTTTTTAGAAAATATAAACCAAAACATCATTTACATGTTGATAAAAAAAATGCTCCAAATACTTTTCATTGTTTGAAGTATCATTTTGACATATCACCAACAGTTTTTTTTGATAATTTTTTAAAACATACTAAACCAGTACTAAGTACTTATCAAAAAAGATGGTTGTCAATAAAAAAGGATAGAAATGCAAAGCATACCCAGTTTCTAAATGATGTAGAATTTTCTGATTTAAAGGTGGTAGATATAGTATTAAAAAATATACCAGACCAGACTCATTTACAATTGGCAAATAGCTCAATAGTAAGGTATGCTCAACTGTTTGACAATAACCCTGCGTTGAAAATTTTCTGTAATAGAGGTACAAGTGGTATAGATGGTAGTACTTCAACAGCAATAGGTGCTGCACATGCTGTAAAAGGTCAAACGGTTTTTATAACGGGTGATATTAGTTTTTTTTATGATAGCAATGCATTGTGGAATACATATATAAAAAACGATTTTAGAATCATCCTTATTAATAATGGAGGAGGAGGCATTTTTAAAATTTTACCAGAACCATCAAAAACGAATGCTTTAGATTATTTTGAAACGCCACATCATTTAACTGCAGAGCATTTATGTAAAATGTATCAATTTCAATATGTAAGTATTGTAAATGAAGAAGAATTAGATCAGCAGTTAAAAATCTTTTTTAATAAAGGAGAAACCCCTAAGTTATTAGAGATATTCACGCCAAATGAAATAAATGATAAGGTATTAAAATCCTATTTTAAGAATTTATAAAAAGATGTGCTTCTTTTTTTCTATATTTAGGAGTTGAAAACGTATAACTAACCAACTACATAAGTTATGAATAAAAGAGAGGAACTAATTACATTGTATGTAAATGAGCTTAAAAGTAAGTGTGGCATTAATGCCGAAGTAGATTTATTAACAAAGGTGACTATAGGTTGTGGCCCATCAATTTATAATAAAGATGCGGCTACTGTTTCCTGTTCTGATGCTTCAGAATTAGCAACTGTTAGAAACAATTATCTAATTAAAAAATTAGGATTAAAAGATAGCCCAAAGTTAGATGATGCTATAAAAAAGGTTTGCAACCAGTTAGGGAGTTCTAATAAAAATAAATATAGAGCAATGTTCTATTATTTACTTTGTAAAGAATTTGGTAAAGCATCAGTTTATAATACCAATTAAACACCAAAACACTCGATAAGTTCTGTATCTTTTTCCGTTTTTCTTCACTTAAAACTTTAACCATAACTACGGCTATGCTTAAAATTTGAAGATTGTAAAACAAAAAAATATTTTGAAATTATACAGGGCATTTTGAAATTTAATGGGTATAATTAATTGTTAATCGAAAAGAATTCCTCTAGGCTCTGCCTCGAGCCTGCCAGCCGCAGGCAGGGTTTCCGATTCACCTCTCCTTGGGAGAGGTCGAAACTGCATTTTAGCAGTTTCGGGTGAGGTAAAATATAATCCCGAACACTCGGGACGGTTTTTGACCCCAAGGTCAAAATGAAACTGGCGCCCGCCTGCCGGCGAGGCAGGAAATACCCCTATGGCTTGCCTCGAGGATACCTGCCTGCCGCAGGCTGGGTTGGTTTCGAGAAATTTTTTATTTTGAAAATATCCTTTTGACTTGAGCTGATCTAAAACAGGTGAGTGATACTGATTTCTTAGGGGCAAGTAATCAAAAAAGCTACCGTTTAAAGTAGCTTTTTGGCTTTCATTTACCAGTATCTTCAGTGTCTGTGTCTGTATCATTTTCACCTTCAGCTTCAACACCACCGTTGTTAAAAGTTTTTTGTTTGGCTAAAACGCGTTCTACATTTTGGTAATACCCATCTGAATTTGGATCGTCAGATGAAATTTTTGCAAATCCGTTTTTATAATATTTTAATGCTTTTTTATAGTTATTTCCTGTTTCATAATATTGACCAATATAATAATCACCTATAGGAGATTCAGGATACAAACGATTAATCATTTTTCCATATTCTTCTAAATAGGCTCCATCTTCTTTGTCAATGATAATTGATTCTACAGCAAAAATATCACGTTGTCTAATTTTTAGATTAGCACCGAAAAGATATTGAATTTCTACATATTTTTTTTCAAGATATTCAATGGCTTCAGCAGGATTTAAATCGGCTACTTCATTTCTAAACTCTTCTTTTGAAATTGATGAATACATATCAAAAATATGAGCCAATGCACCTGGTATTGCCTGACCTAAAGATGAAATTTTGGTAGAATTATCAAAACTATCATATTTATACTTGAAATTATCATTTTCAAAATTTTTCAACACATAATAAATGGTCTCAATTGATTTTGATTTATCTTCACCATTATGTTTACCATTATTTAAGTAGTAATAGGTGTTAGAAGTTAATGTAGGCACTTTTCCTCTAAATAAATCTGCAACGTCAGGAGAATAACTTGGATTTATATTGATATATGCATTAAAAACCGGAGTTGGTTCTATCATAAAATAATTGCTAAAATTAGCAGTAATCGTATTTCCTACAATGGTTCTAAATGGAGATATTCTATAGTTATCCTCAATATATCCAATCAACTCATTTTTAATAAATTTATAGAATTTTGAACTTGATTGTGTTAGCATGCTATTCATGTCAATTTCACAATCTTTTTTACGTTCATTTTTTTGATTTTGAAAAATTCCAACTACAATTTGTTCAGGAGCTTTATCTTTAGCTGCAAAAAGTCTAGAATTAGCTACATAAATATCAAATAAATATTCAGCATCTAGTACTATCGCTAAAGGATATACTCTTGCTGAGTCTTGTTGATAAGAGTCAGGAACATATATTTTTAAAGTTCTGTTATTATGTATCTCTCCACTTAATTCAGTAGATTTAAAAGCTTCCATTTGAATATTTTGTCCAAAGACAATGACAGAAGTTAATAATAAGAGGAGGTTTAGGTATAATTTTTTCATAATTTAAACAATTATTATGTTTTAAATAAACTAATTTTTTTAGTATTTTTCTTAATTCTATCTTTACAAACGAATAAAAATTGAAAATATGATACAGATAGATTGGAAAATTGCAAAAAAATATTCTGATATCACTTATAAAAAGTGTAATGGAGTAGCTAGAATAGCCTTTAACAGGCCAAATGTACGTAATGCTTTTCGCCCAAAAACTACTAGCGAATTGTACGATGCATTTTATGATGCACAAGAAGATACAAGTATTGGTGTGGTTTTACTTTCTGCAGAAGGACCTTCAACTAAAGACGGAATTTATTCTTTTTGTAGCGGAGGTGATCAAAAAGCAAGAGGGCATCAAGGATATGTTGGTGAAGACGGTATGCATCGGTTAAATATACTTGAGGTACAACGATTGATTCGTTTTATGCCAAAAACTGTTATTGCTGTAGTGCCAGGATGGGCAGTTGGCGGAGGTCATAGTTTGCATGTTGTTTGTGATTTAACCTTGGCAAGTAAAGAACATGCTATTTTTAAACAAACTGATGCAGATGTTACAAGTTTTGATGGAGGTTACGGTTCAGCGTATTTGGCTAAAATGGTAGGACAAAAAAAAGCACGTGAAATTTTCTTTTTAGGACGTAATTATTCCGCTCAAGAAGCATATGAAATGGGTATGGTCAATGCAGTAATACCACATGATGAGTTAGAAGATACAGCTTACCAATGGGCACAAGAGATTTTAGAAAAATCACCAACATCAATAAAAATGCTGAAATTTGCTATGAATTTAACTGATGATGGTATGGTAGGACAACAGGTTTTCGCTGGTGAGGCAACTCGATTGGCATACATGACAGAAGAAGCAAAAGAAGGACGTGATGCATTTTTAGAAAAGCGTAAACCAAATTTTGAAAAAAAATGGTTACCTTAAAATATTAAATCAAATTTTGAAAATAATGAAACCTCAAACAATTACATTTTTAATAAAATGCCCTGACAAAAAAGGATTAGTTGCTAAAATTACCAATTTTTTTTATGAAGAAGGATTCAATATACAAAGCTGTCAACAATATGTAAATTCTATACAAAAAACATACTTCATGCGTATTCGTTTGCAAGCAGAAGGGGTAGTAATAAGTAAGAATGATTTAGAAATTAAATTTTTAGAGTTAGCAGCACCATTAAAGTTAATGTGGTCTGTGAATTATGAAGAAAATAAGTCTAATTTAGCAATAATGGTTTCGCATACCAGCCATTGCTTATATGATTTGTTAGAAAGATATAAAGAAGGAAATTTGAATTGTACTATTAAAATGATTATTAGTAATCATAATAAATTAAGACCCATAGCAGAAATGTTTAATATTCCTTATTATTACCTTCCGGTAGATAAAGATTCAAAAGAACAGCAAGAGCGTGAAGTAATGAATTTGTTAAATGAAAATAATATTGATTTAATAGTTATGGCAAGATATATGCAAATTTTATCTTCTAATTTTATCAACAGCTATCCAGAAAAAATTATAAATATTCATCATTCTTTTTTACCTGCTTTTCAAGGAGCAAATCCTTATAAAAGAGCCTATGAAAGAGGAGTGAAATTAATTGGAGCAACAGCACATTATGCAACAGTTGACCTTGATGAAGGACCTATTATTGAACAAGATGTTGAACGGGTTAGCCACGAAAGCACACCTCAAACATTAAAAAGAATTGGTGCTGATATTGAGCGGTTAGTTTTGGCTAGAGCAGTGAAAAGTCACCTTCAAAGTCAGATTATTGTAGCAAATAATAGAGCAATTGTTTTTCCTGAAACAGGAGAATAATTATTTCACTACTGTTTAATTTTGGTCTTATTTATGAGACTTTTTTGCCAATAATTAAAAAATAATAGAAAATGAAAATAATTTGTATTGGTAGAAATTATGCCAAGCACATTGAAGAATTAGCAAATGAAAGACCAACAGAGCCTGTGGTATTTTTAAAACCTGATTCTGCAATTTTAGCTAAAAAAATACCTTTTTTTATTCCTGAATGGTCTAATGGCATTCATTATGAAGTTGAAATTTTGATAAAAATTAACCGCGTGGGTAAATATATTGAGACCAAATTTGCTCATAAATATTATGATGAAATTGGTTTAGGGATAGACTTTACGGATAGAAAATTACAATCTAAACTTAAAGAAAAAGGCTTGCCTTGGGAAAAAGCCAAAGCCTTTGATGGAAGTGCAGTAATCGGTCAATTTTATCCTAAAGAGCAGTTTGATTTAGAAAATTTACAATTTCAGTTGTTAAAAAATGAGAATGTAGTTCAAGATGGAAATACAAACACAATGTTATGGAGTATTGATGAGTTGATAACTTATGTTTCTCAATTTTTCACTTTAAAAAAAGGAGATATTCTTTTTACGGGTACGCCAGTGGGTGTGGGTAAGGTAAAGACTAATGATATTCTTATTGGTAAGATTGAGGATAAAGAAGCTTTTAAAGTGAAAATAAAATAACCTTTATGGCACAAGAGATTGAAAGAAAATTCTTGGTAAAAAACGATGCTTATAAATTAGTATCTTCTAAAAACACACGTATCATACAAGGTTTTTTATCTTCAGTTCCCGAAAGAACGGTACGTATTCGTGTTAAAGGTGAACAAGGTTTTATTACTGTTAAAGGAATAGGTGACGAATCGGGAGTTTCCCGTTATGAATGGGAAAAAGAGATTTCTGTAAAAGAAGCCAATGAATTATTGAGTATTTGTGAGCCTGGTTTTATCAAAAAAACTCGTTTTGATGTAGTCGTTGGTAAACATACATTTGAAGTAGATGAATTTTATGGAGAGAATGAAGGTTTGGTAATTGCTGAAGTTGAATTGTCTTCAGAAGATGAGGTTTATAAAAAACCAGATTGGTTGGGTGAAGAAGTTACAGGAGATTTGAAATATTACAATTCTATGTTGGTTAAGCATCCATTTATAAGATGGAAATAAATTAATAAAATTTAAAGTTTAGATATTGAAAGCAGAAATAATAACAATAGGAGATGAAATTCTCATTGGTCAAATTTTAGATACTAATTCGGCATTTATAGCCAAAGAATTGAATAAAATAGGGGTGTCAGTATATCAAATCACTTCTGTTCAAGATGATAAAATGCATATTTTAAAGTCTATAAAAGAAGCTGAAGAAAATGCTGATATTATTATTATAACGGGTGGATTAGGACCAACTAAAGATGATATTACTAAGCATACTCTTTGTGCGTATTTTGATGATGAACTGAAAATGAATATAGAAATTCAACAGCATATAAAAGAACTCTTTGCAAAAATCAACTATCAGTATACAGATTCAGATTTGCAACAAGCCATGCTACCTTGTAAAGCTGAAATTCTTAAAAATTATTTAGGCACAGCATCAGGAATGTGGTTTCGTAAAGGTAAAAAAGTATTTGTATCAATGCCTGGAGTACCCAATGAAATGAAAGGCTTGATGGAATCTAGTGTTGTGCCAAAACTTCAACAGATATTTGATTTGCCATTTATTTTTCATAAAAACATAGTTACCTACGGAATGGGAGAAAGTAATATTGCAAAACGATTAGAGAAATGGGAGAATGAATTGCCAAAAGAAATCAAATTAGCTTACCTGCCCTCTTATGGAAAAACACGTTTGCGATTGACTGGAAAAGGAAGAGATAAAGAAAAGTTGAAATCTAGTTTAGAAAGAGAATTAAAAGTATTGACTAATTTAGTTAGTGATATTAGTTTAGGTGTTGAAGATGATGAATCTATTGAGATAAATATTGGTAAGCTTTTAAAAGAAAAAGAACTAACGTTGGCTACTGCTGAAAGTTGTACAGGCGGTGCTATTGCTAAAAGTATTACTTCTGTTGCTGGTGCTTCAAAATATTTTATAGGTTCGGTTGTAAGTTATAATGAACGTATAAAAACTACTATTTTGGGCGTTCTACCAGAAACAATACAAAAACATTCAGTAGTTAGTAAAGCTGTAGCAGAAGAAATGGCAAAAGGAGTTCAGCAATTATATACTACCGATTACGCTATTTCAGTTACTGGAAACGCAGGGCCAACAAAGGATAAAACAGATGCGTCAGTAGGTGTAGTTTTTATAAGCATAGCAACACCAAATTTGGTAGTTACAAAAGAGTTTAATTTCGGACAACCAAGAGAAAAAGTAATAGAAAGAGCCACAATTAAATCATTAGAGTTATTAAGAAATGAATTATTGAAATTGAGTTTGTAAAAGAGATTTTATTTATCCTTAGAGAAATGAATTAAAAAGACTGAAAAATTGTTTGTTAATAAAATAAATTTATTATTTTTGCACCTCGTTTAGAAATAACAAATTTAAAGTTTAGAAAATGTCAAGAGTTTGTGAGTTAACAGGAAAAAAAGCTATGGTGGGGAATAATGTTTCTCATTCAATGAATAAAACTAAAAGAAAATTTAACGCTAATTTAATGAAAAAGCGTTTTTATATTCCTGAAGAAGACAAGTGGATTACTTTAAAAATATCTGCTTCAGCTTTAAAAAACATTAATAGAAAAGGCATTTCTGCTGTAATTAAAGAAGCCAAAGCAAACGGCTTTTTAAAATAAAATTATACAATGGCAAAGAGTAAAGGAAATAGAATTCAGGTGATATTAGAGTGTACTGAACACAAAGAAAGTGGTAAGCCAGGTACTTCTAGATATATTACAACGAAGAATAAAAAGAATTCTCCTGATAGAATGGAATTAAAAAAATTCAATCCTATCTTAAAGAAAATGACAATTCACAAAGAAATTAAGTAATTCCTGAATTTATTTCAGGAACTATTGAAAATATAAGTATTAATTAAAAAGATGCTGAAACTAGTTCAGCAAAATTTATTATGGCAAAGAAATCAGTAGCATCATTACAAACAGGTTCAAAAAGATTAACTAAAGCAGTTAAAATGGTTAAATCTTCAAAAACAGGAGCTTACTCTTTTGTAGAATCAGTTATGGATCCTTCTAAAGTAAATGATTTTTTTAGTAAATAACCGTTTACTTATTAAATATATAGAAAAGCTACTTTCATTAATGAAAGTAGCTTTTCTTTTTTATCTTTGTTTTATAAACTATAAATAATTGCACATTTATAATAAAAAGTATGAGTTTATTTAAAAGAATATTTTCAAAAGAGAAAAAGGAAACCTTAGACAAAGGTTTAGAGAAAAGTAAAACTACTTTTTTTTCTAAACTTTCTAAAGTTGTGGCGGGTAAATCTAAAGTAGATGATGATGTTTTAGATAATTTAGAAGAAGTGTTAGTTTCATCTGATGTTGGTGTAGCTACAACATTAAAAATTATTGACAGAATAGAAGCTCGAGTTGCTAAAGATAAGTATTTAGGAACTGATGAGTTGAATAAAATACTTCGTGAAGAAATTGCAGGATTATTAGCTGAAACTAATGTAGGTAATGAAACTCAGTTTAGTATTCCTACAGATAAAAAACCGTATGTAATTATGGTTGTTGGTGTTAATGGAGTTGGTAAAACTACAACCATAGGTAAATTAGCAGCACAATTTAAAAGGCAAGGTTTAAAAGTTGTTTTAGGTGCTGCAGATACGTTTAGAGCTGCTGCTATTGATCAGTTAGAAGTTTGGGCAACCAGATCAGATGTGCCTTTGGTAAAACAGAAAATGGGTAGTGATCCTGCCTCTGTAGCTTTTGATACAATTGAGTCGGCAGTTAACCAAAATGCAGATGTTGTTATTATTGATACTGCTGGGCGTTTACATAATAAAGTGAATTTAATGAATGAACTTTCAAAAATTAAACGTGTAATGCAAAAGGTTGTTAATGATGCTCCGCATGAAGTATTATTAGTTTTAGATGGCTCTACTGGGCAAAATGCTTTTGAACAAGCCAAACAATTTAGTTTAGCTACTGAAGTTACTTCTTTGGCAGTCACTAAGTTAGACGGAACGGCAAAAGGAGGTGTAGTAATTGGTATTTCTGATCAATTTAAAATTCCAGTTAAATATATTGGTGTTGGCGAAGGTATTGATGATTTGCAAGTATTTAATAAAATAGAATTTGTAGATTCTTTCTTTAAATAAATCACTATAGACTAGAAGACCATAGTTTTAAACAAAAGAATAAAAATTCTTTGCTAAGAATAGTTTGTCATTCCGAATAAGGCACGAAGATGAATCTCGTTTTGAGATTTCTCAATCGCTTAAAAAAACTCATTTCGAAATGATAATAGGTCTTTAAAAGTTTATAGGAACTAAAGTATCTGCAATCAAATTGTAGGGTTTAACATTTTAACTAGATATTAAATCTTTTGAAGAACTCAGTTTATTAATAAACCGATAATGAATTAAAAAATAAAAGAGGCCGAGAGACCTCTTTTATGGTTTTCCTTGTTAATAAGAGAAAATTTTCGCAATCTACTTTTAACATCAAATTAAAATTTACTGGAAAACAAAACCCTGCCAAAATATAATCAAACATGAAGAAACTTTGGTAATAAGAGAAACATGCGAGGAAGAATATTTTGACATTTGGGCTTATTTATATAATGCTTAGCTAATATTTTATCTAAACTAATTCTAGTGTAAAGATAGTAGGGTTATTGGAATTTCACCTCTTAAAAAACCACATATATTTTAAAAAAAACCGTAATTATTTTAAAAAAAACCGTAATTATTTTTAAAAAACCCGTAATGCAGTCCTGATTTTACAATGTAATTTTGTAGTTAAATGCTCCGTTATGCAATATAAGTACTCTATTATCGAAGGTAAACAGTCAACAATTAAAAAAATAGAAAAATATTTTGAGGATATTCCTGAATATAAATGTGTGGGGGTTTCAAATTGCAAAGACCAATCTTTAGATACTATTTTAGAACATATACCTGATCTGGTATTTATAAATGTTGACCAAGATAAATCTCAAAGCATAGATAGCTTTGTAAATGATTTACATAAATATTGCAAAGAGATGCCACAGTTTATTGCCATGTCTAAAAATCAAGACCAAGCTTTTACCTGTTTAAAAAATGGTTTTTTCGATTATTTAATAACACCAATTCATACTTTTGATTTGCGTAAAGCAATGAGTAGATTAAATTTAAAACCTAAAGTCTCGTTAAATACACTCTGTCTTAAATCTAATAAAGAGTATCGTTTTATAGATTTAGACGAAATACTTTTTTTAAAAGCTGACAGTAACAATACAGATTTCAGGATGAATGATGGTAGCTCAATTGGGGCGTATCAAACGCTTAAATCTTTTGAGGATTCATTACCTAAAAACTTTATTAGAATTCATAATAGTTATATTGTAAATCAAGATTATGTCACTCGTATAAATTTTGGAAGAACCAAATCTAGTATAAATGTTGATAGTTTTGCGGTTCCTTTTTCAAAATCATATAAAAATAATGTGGTTATTATAGAGCAATCTTTATCTAAAAAATCAATTGTGACTTTGAATTAAGCTTTTTTAACAAAAGCTAATTTATAAAAAAAACTCATTTTGTGTCATTCACACTCAAAGGTGTATCATTCACGACTAGAAGTGTGCCATCTACTATATTTTTAATAAATGCATGACAAACTTTACAGGTCTGTACTACTTTAGCCAAAGAAATTGAAGCTTCATTTTTTTTAATTGTGTTACTAATAACGCATTTATTTTCACCTATAAAGCATAGGTATAAATTTTTACACATAAATTTTAACTTTAAAAACATAAAACCATGAAAAATTATAAAAACATTTTAGCTATTTTAGTACTCTCAATTGCATTATATTCTGTTAATGCATCAGCAACAACCAATAATTCAGAAACTGCAGCTTTTGAAACTCTTGCAGAAGACGGACCAGGAGACCAAGGAAATGAGGTTGAAGAGAGAGGTGACGATGACTAAAAAAGGACTACTTAAAAAAAATAAAAAACCTTAAGTATTGCACTTAAGGTTTTTTTTGATTTAAAAAAGATAACTTTGTCTAAACAAACTTAAACCTCAAAAATCATTGAAATCATTCTATTTTTTTATTTCTCTAATGCTATGGCTTTTTACTGTAGATATTGCCCCACGATATAATACTGAATACCAAAACGATAAAAGAACACAAATGGACAGTATTTTATTGTGGATTGAGCATTCTAATAATAAGGCATTAGATTATCAGCAGAGAAAATTGTATTTGGATAGGGCTTTTAAAAATGCCTTAGAACAAAAGAATGATTCATTAAAAAATATTTACCTGTCTAAAATAGGATTGAATTATTATAGACTAAATGATTCTGTCTCTTTTAGAAAAGTAAATAAGCTATCAGTTAAACTGGCAACACAATTAAGAGATTCGACCACACTGGCTTACGATTATTGGGATCTGGGTAATTTTTTTTCCAAAAAGGAAGTTAAAGATAGTGCCTACTATAATTATTTTCAGGCCCAGAAAATATATGAAGGCCTAGAAAATTATTTTTATTCTGGGAGAATGTTGTTAAATATGGCAGTGATTCAGTCAGATTCTAAAGATTATACGGGCAGTGAGGTCACCACCATCAAGGCTATTGAATTGTTAAAACCATTAAAGAAATATAAACAGCTTTATGCTTGTTATAATAATTTAGGGATTATTTTTAATGAATTAAAAGATTATGATAAAGCCTTGTTTTACCACAATAAAGCTTTTGGATATGAAAAAATATTAAAGGGTAATAATACTTTTAAACCCAATACCTTAAACAATATTGGTGTGGTTTATAAAAATAAGAATAATCACGATCAAGCCATTAAATATTACCGGCAGGCATTACAAGAAAAAGATCTCAAAGAAAATAACACCAAACTATATGCCATGTTATTAGACAATTTGGCCTATAGTCAATGTAAATTAAAGGATACTCTTGGGGTTCAAAATTTATTTTTTAAAGCGTTGAAGATTAGAGATAGTATTCAAGATTTGTCAGGCATTATTGTAAATAAATTGCATTTGGCAGAATTTAATAGTACCTATATTGATACCCTAAAAGCATTACAGTGGGCAAATGAAGCCAAAGGCTTAGCCATAAGCTCAAAAAACCATAAAAACACCTTAACTGCTTTGCTCTTACTTTCTAAACTAGACAAAAAGAAAGGGTATAAATACGCCAGTAAGTTTATACAACTGAATGACAGTTTGCAACAACAAGAAAGAGAGATCAGAAATAAATTTGCTCGTATTCGTTTTGAAACCGATGAGTTTATTGTAGAAAATGAAGAATTAAATGAAAAATATAAAAGTATGCTCATGTATGCAGGTGCATTGGCTTTTTTGTTGATTTTGATTTATGTAATTGTAAGTCAACGTTTTAAAAATAACAACTTACAATTAGAGCAACAGCAACAATTGGCAAATGAAGAAATTTATAATTTAATGATCAACCAACAAAACAAAATAGATGAAGCGAGTAGAAATGAAAAAAAGAGAATTTCTCAAGAATTGCATGATGGTGTTTTAGGTAAAATTTTAGGTACAAGAATATTTTTAGAGGTCTTAAATGATAAAACAGATGCTACCGCTATTTTAAAAAGAGAAAAATGTATTGACGACTTGCAAAATATTGAAGAAGAAATTAGAGACGTTTCACACAGATTGCACGAAAAGTCTTTAGATGCCGATATTGGTTATATACAATTGGTAGAAAATTTATTAGAAAAGCAAAGTTTAGTTTCTAAATTCAGTTATGAATTTGAATGTGATAAAAATACAAATTGGGAGGTGATAAAAGGAGATTTAAAAATGAATTTGTACCGTATTCTTCAAGAATCTTTACAAAATATAAATAAGTATGCTAAGGCAAAACATGTAAAAGTTTTGTTTAAAAGTGATAAAAATGTATTATATTTAACCATTAGAGATGATGGTGAAGGGTTTAATGTAGAAGCTAAACGTAAAGGTATTGGCTTAAATAATATAAATTCTAGAATTAAAAGTCTAAATGGTAAAGTGCATATTGAGTCAACACCTAATAAAGGCACAGCCATATTTATTGAAGCACCAATAAAAAATATAGTTTAAAACAACCTAAGTTTGCTATTTGGAACATGAAAGAATTGATGAATATATTGATTGTTGATGATCATCCTGTTATTGTAGAAGCACTGATGTTGATGTTTACAGTTAAAGGTTTAGAACAATATGAGTTTAACATAGATGTTGCAGTTGACTGCGAAAGCGGTAAAAAAACAATTGATGAATCCTTAAAAAAGCAACTTTATGATCTTATGTTTTTTGATGTAAGTATGCCTGCAACTGCTGATGGTATAATTGTTTCAGGCGAAGATTTAGCCATATATGCAAAAAAAGTATCTCCTACGAGTAGAATAGCAATTTTCACCATGTACAAAGAGTATACTCGTATTCATAATATACTTAGAAATGCAGATCCAGATGGTTTTATGTCGAAAAATGATTTGCGATCAAGAGATTTTGCATATGCATTTGAAACGATAATGAATGACCCTCCATATTATAGTGCTACCATAAAAAAATATTTCAGAAATCAATCCATAAAAGTTGAAGACCCAATACTTGATGATGTCAATAGAAAAATTATTTACCATCTGTCAGTAGGGGCAAAAACCAAAGACTTACCTAATTACGTTAATTTGTCATTAAGTACAGTTGAAAAAAGAAAACTACAAATTAAAGATATTTTAAATATCGAAAAAGCGAATGATGATGAAATGATTGAAGAAGCGAGAAGAAGAGGGCTTTTATAAATGACCTGAGTTAAATACAACTAAAGCACAAGTAGTTTGAATTCGAAATCTATGTTGATTCTTTAAAGAAGTTCAATAAGTAAAATGTATTTTTGCAAATAGTTTAGAAAAAAATAAACTATGCTATGCGTACAAAAACTACAAAACAAAATAAAATTAATGTTGTTACTTTAGGATGTTCAAAAAACATTTATGACTCTGAAGTACTCATGGGTCAGTTGAAAGCCAATGGTAAAGAAGTTGTTCATGAAGATGCTAAAGATGATGGTAATATTGTAGTCATCAATACTTGCGGATTTATCGGTAAGGCAAAAGAAGAGTCTATCAATACTATTTTACATTTTGCTCATAAAAAAGAAAGGGGTGAAGTAGATAAAGTTTTTGTTACAGGTTGTTTAAGTGAACGCTATAAACCAGATTTAGAAAAAGAAATTCCTGATGTTGATGCCTATTTTGGTACACATGATTTGCCTAATTTATTAAAAGTTTTAGAAGCAGATTATAAGCATGAACTTATTGGTGAACGTTTGACCACAACTCCAAAACATTATGCCTATTTAAAAATCGCCGAAGGTTGTGATAGACCTTGTTCTTTTTGTGCCATACCATTAATGAGAGGGAAGCATATATCTACACCGATCGAAAATATTGTAAAAGAAGCTGAATTATTAACAGCAAATGGAGTTAAAGAACTTATTTTAATAGCACAAGACCTTACCTATTACGGATTAGATATTTATAAAAAACGTGCCTTGGCAGATTTATTAAAAGCGTTGGTTAAAATTGATGGTGTTGAATGGATTCGTTTGCACTATGCTTTTCCGACTGGCTTTCCTTTAGATGTGCTTGAAGTTATGAAAAATGAACCTAAAGTTTGTAATTATTTAGACATTCCGCTTCAGCATATCAATACAGAAATTCTGACCTCTATGCGTCGTGGTACAACTCATGAAAAAACAGACAAACTGTTGACACAGTTTAGAGCAGCTGTACCAAATATGGCAATAAGAACTACATTAATCATTGGTTATCCAGGTGAGACAGAAGCCATTTTTGAAGAATTGAAAAAGTGGGTCATTAAAACTCGATTTGATAGGTTGGGTGCTTTTGCATATTCACATGAAGAAAATACACATGCAGCTATGTTGGTTGATGATGTACCAGAAGAGGTGAAAGAACAGCGTGTTGCTGAAATTATGGATATTCAAAGTCAGATTTCATTTGAATTGAATCAAGAAAAAGTAGGACAAACTTTTAAATGTGTTTTTGATAGAAAAGAAGGAAATTACTTTTTCGGTAGAACAGAATTTGATTCACCTGATGTTGATAATGATGTCATTATTGATGCCACTAAACACTATGTGCAGATAGGACAGTTTGTAAATGTGAAAATTACTGAAGCTGGTGATTTTGATTTACAAGGTGAACCTGTTTAATCAAAATAATTCCTCTAGGCTCTGCCTCGAGCCTGCCTGCGTCTGGCAGGGTTTCCGCTTCACCTCTCCTTTGGAGAGGTCGTAATCGCATTTAGCGATTGCGGGTGAGGTAAAAGATGTAATTT
>Ga0209633_10002601_pt1 | contig 17261 bp, 12 predicted proteins | sample Cruoilmetagenom1_FD_187290 | JGI IMG/M metagenome (GOLD analysis project Ga0209633, IMG submission 187290) | Oil polluted marine microbial communities from Coal Oil Point, Santa Barbara, California, USA - Sample 1 (SPAdes) (version 2) | ecosystem: Environmental > Aquatic > Marine > Oil seeps ... | reverse complement strand
ACCTAACAATCCAGATGGAATAATCTCAACAAGTAGTAATGGTAATGCTTCAAGCGAATCGATTTCAGTTCCCACTACTGCTAATGCCATAATACCCCACAAGATTGGCATAACTCCACGTGATAAGAACAACAATCCAGACCAAGTATAAATTTTCTGTCCCGTTTTTGTATCCTTGGAAGAAAACAATCTCATTGAAATTGCTTGCCATCCAACTAACAAAGCTACCCAAAGAAGTATTTGCCAAACAAGAAAACCAATTCCAAATTGACCATCCATCAATGATGGTAAAAATGGATTCATTCCTTTTTCTCCATATTCTTTTGCAACAGCTGAAACAATGTTTCCCCAGCCAATATGAAATATTCCATAGACGGTAATAAATATCATTCCAAAGCTTAGGAGAATGTATTGGATGTAATTTGTTACAATTACTGAAACCATTCCACCAACAGCTGTGTACAGCAACACCACGGTTAACATAACTACCATTGTAACCAGCAAATAATCTTTTGGAATACCAGTTATAATATTGATGAAATTGGCTTCAACTCCAGGGAAAACACCAAAGTTTAGTATTCCACCAACAGCCATTATAATTCCAATATAAAGCCTTACACCTTTGCTAAATTTTCTTGAGAAGAACTCTGGGATTGTACTAATTTTCATTTCTAGCAATGGCTTAATAATAAAACCCGTTTTACCTAAAAAGAAATATGCAATAACCGGAGGAAAGGCAACTATAAGTGCTGCAAACCCAGCTTTAAAACCAAGCTCAGCATAATAAACATAAGTTATCATTCCTATTTCTGTACACATTAAGGAAAGCAAACCAAGGTGGAAGCCCATTGATCTGCCAGCTACTAAGAAATTATCAATTCCTTTTATATATTTTTTTACAAATGTGCCAGATAAAAATATAAGGATGAGATAAACAACAATTAAAACAACATCTAAAATGGATAGATTCACTATTTGCCCCTTCTAACTTTTACTTAAATACTTATCAATAATTTTTTGCATTTCACTTGATTGTTGTTCAACACTTTCTAATAAAGCTATTTGAGTTCTTGTTCTTACAAGGTTATGTTCAGTATAATTAGTATTATAATAAATATCATTTTGGATATAGTCAGTTAAAAACCTAACCGCTTGTTCGTAAATAATAACTTTTGAACCATATACTAAATTGCTAATTTCAACCTTAGTAAGTACTTCTGCCAATTCTTCCAGATATCCATTAACGAGTGATTCGAAAATGTCTAAACGCATAAAAACTTTTGACGTATCCTTTTCGTCTTCCTCAACCGGACATGTTGATGTTCTTACCATATCACCAAAGTCAAATAAAACTGTTCCAGGCATCACTGTATCGAGATCAATAACACATATCCCCTCATGTGTTTCCTTGTTTAACATTACGTTATTTATCTTCGTATCATTATGTGTAATACGGATTGGAAGTTCATTATTTTTTATTAGACTAGTTAGCTTCTCTGCTAAGTAACGGTACGAGTTAAGTAATTCAATTTCTTCAGTTACTTTCTCAACTCTTCCAATGACATTGTCTTTTAGCGCAACATCAAATGCAATTAAACGATTCTCAAGATTATGGAAATTTGGGATTGAATCATTATACTCATTTATATCTGCATCAATTAAATACTTTTGAAAGCGTCCAAAGGCTTTAGCTGCTTGGTAGGCTTGCTCTGAGGTTTCAACATATTCAACTGTGTAAGCATCCTTAATAAAAACCACCGCACACCAGTAGTCATTATTATCATCAATGTAATAGTATTTGGAATCTGTTGTCTGTATCAATTGCATTACATACTTTGAAATATCTTTCGCCCCAGATTCCTTTAGTTTTTTTGTGATATGATTTATTGCTTTTACAGTATTGGCAACAACTATTTCTGGATTTTTGAATACATACTTATTTATTTTTCTAAGAATATACTCTTTTCTTAATCCGGCTTGCTTGCAGGAAACTAAAAATGTTTCATTGATATGACCATTACCAAAGGGATCAGCTTCTACAAAATCATCGTAAATTTTAAAATGACTAATTATATTTTCAATTCCAATTACCATAGTTTCCGTGGATACTTCCCTTCTTCAATCCAATTTTGAATTTTTTCTGAAACTATATTTTTATCTTCTTTGAATGTTAATCCAACCCAAGAAGCTGATGTTTCTAACACTTTTACTTTATCAATATTATTTTTTATTATTTCATCTACAGCAGTTGGTATATAAAATTCTTTTTTCAAGTCTTCAGAATTTTTTCTAAGGAATGAATCAAAACTTTTTTTAATTTCTCCAAATATTTTTGGTGTAAAAGCAAACATGTTCATTGAGATTATTTCATCTCCAGTTAATGCTTCCCAATTCCCGAAATCATCTTTAAAGAATATTTTGTTATTATCTTTTTTAATTTGAGTTCTTTCAACAATCGAAGTCAATAAATCATTTGTGTCAATTTCACAAATTCCTCTTGCTACATTTCCATATTCTGACAAAGTATTTTTAAGTTTATATCCAATCAATGCATAGTTAGACTTATTTAATTCAGAATAAATTAAAAAGTCATGGGCAATCTTATAAGATTCAGCACCATAAAAATCATCTGCATTAATTACAACAAATGGTTCATTTATTTCTTTTGAAGCAGATAAAAGAGCATGCCCAGTTCCCCAAGGTTTTGTACGGCAAGAATTAATTTTGAAATCATTTTCTAATGAATCCATCTCTTGAAAAACGTAGCTTGCTTTAATATCCAAAGGTAATTCATCAATAATTACTTCGTTAAATTCTTCTTCGAAACTTTTTCTAATTACGTAGACGACTTTTCCAAACCCAGCTCTAATTGCATCAAACACTGAATAATCAATTATTCTTTCCCCTGATGGTCCAATTCTATCTATTTGTTTTAGACTTCCATATCTGGATCCTAGACCTGCAGCAAGAATAAGAAGTGTTGGTTTGGTATTATACATTTTACATTTTTTATAGTTTATTACTAAAAATTATATTTTGCAATTATTTGAAAACTTCTGCCAATGCCATCTATTCCACTTCCATGCATTCTATATGGTTCATTGAATAAATTATTTAAACCAAATCCAACTGTAGCCTTTCCAAAACTATAGTTAGAATAAATATTCAATAAGCTCCAAGAAGGAGTTCCATCCTCACTTATTCTGTGATCATCAATATCTCCTGACGATAAACGGTCTTGTTTAAATGCATATAAATACTCAATTCTAAATTCTAAATTTTTACTGAAACTATATAACATTGATACTGATCCATTCAATGGTGGAATGCGTCTCATTGGTTCATTTTTAGATATATTTTTGCCATAAGTATAAGTTAGATTATTTACAAAAACATAATCCTTAAACGGTGAATATTTAATTTCGAATTCGGTCCCTTGTATAAAAGCTTCCCCAATATTGTTTTTTTGTAAACACTTTCTCCATTATAAAGTTCATCACCATTATAAGTCGTTTTTACTCTACTTATTAGATTTGTTAAATCAGATCTAAATAAAAATATTGAAGTACTGATTTGGGAATTATTAAATTTCATTCCCACTTCATAATTTATTGATCTTTCTGGTAACAGAGTATTATTAGGAACTTCTATTCCATAATCGAATAAACCAAAACTACTAACATCATTAATATTTGGAATTCTATAAGCAGTATTAATCTTTGAAATAACTTTAAAATTGTCACTGAGGTTATATGAAAGTGAAACATAACCTGTGATAGCATCTGGATTAATTGCAGGCTGACCAAATTCTGAATCATTTATCACTAACGCAGCATAATTATATCTAGCTCCAAAACCAATTTCATAATCGCTAAGAGAAATGTTAGATAGGGAAAACAACGAAATATTATGAGATTTGCTGTCATCTGAATACAAACCCCTTTTGTTTATTTTATTGTTATTTGACAAATTATAAACTGTTGCATTGCTATTTACGAAATCTAAGTAGTACTCAATTCCTGAATTTAAAATCCAGCTTTTTGTGAGTTTAGAAAATACTACGAGGTTTGCTCCCCAAGTATCAACTACATCCTTTTCAATTGTCTTAATATAAATGTCATTTTTTTTAGTCTTCCTCTCTTCTGATGACTGTTGCCAAGAAAATGTTAAGCTAATTTTTTCTGCTAATTTGCTTGAAGAAAACATTTCACTTTTAAGATAAACCAAATGCCTAATTTGAGGATCAAACTTGTAATACTCATATCCTCTTTGAGTAACTTGATCAAAACGATCAATATCTTCTTGTCTTAAATACTGGTAATTAAAAGTTAAAAATATTTTCTCGGAAATCATGTGTAGATTCTTTAGACTAATAGAATATTCATCATACGATGAAGGAGATTCCTTTCCTAAATTGTTGCCAGCAACAATATCACCATATTTTTTAAATGAGGCTGATACACGATAACCACTATTTGGAGTAGAATAATCTATATACGCATTGGCTGATTGTTCCATTTGACTTGATAAATATTTTAATTGTGTCCCAGCATTAAATTCATTATCAAGACCAATTTTAGGCGACTTTGTAATTAAATGTACAACTCCACCAAGTGCATCGCTACCATATTGAACCGAACCAGATCCTCTGAGGACTTCTATTCTATCAATTTCACTCGTTGACGTAGTATTTAAATATTGATTTGGTCCATATCTGAAAGTAGAATTATTTAGTCTTATCCCATCAATCATTATAAGAGTTTGATTTCCAGTTAGACCTCTTAAGAATGGCGATCCACCACCGTGATTTGTTTGTTGCATCCAGATGCCAACATTACCCATTAATAAATTAGCAACATTTAGTGGATTTCTAATTTCAATTATATTTTTGGGAATGATTGAAACTGCTTTACTGACTTTTGTAATCTCCTCTTCATACCTCGAAGCTGAGACAACAATTTCCTCAGTTGAATAAGTAGAATCAGTTTGTGCTTTAAAACTACTAGCGAAAAGAAATACTAATATTGATACAAATTTTATTTTAATCTCAAAAAAAAATAGTGCACTATTTAATTCCATAGTTTTTTATTGTATTAAGATGTTATAAATTATTATTATTGACGAATATTCAGAAACATAATCCTTACATTATATTAAAATGTGACAAGATTATTTTAATTACTAAATTCCCATTGTAAAGATAAATCACATTACGAATCATTACTTATTCTTCGCTTCTCCCGGAACTGGAATACTTTTATCAATGTTAACTTTCCCCATAGAATAAGTATCTGGTCCTAACCTTAAATCTGAGTTCATAACATCATCCCAAGTTACTTCCTTTCCAGAGTAAGCAGACATTCTTCCCATAATTGCACACATTGTTGAAATAGCTGTATTCTCAGCTTCTACATACGGTTTGTTTTCTCTGATTGCCTTAACTAAATCGATATGTTCTTGAACATATGGGGAGACTTTCACTCTATCATTCTTTTCCTCTCCTTCAACTTGTGGATATTTATATTCCCAGATTACTTCTCCTTTGGAATCAAATATTTTATTTTTACAATTACTATATCCTTTAGTCCCAGTCACATTTTCAGAAACATTGCTTGCACATCCATCAATTTGTCTTGACATACTATGCAAATGCATTCCATCATCATATTCAAAATCAATACTGAAATTATCATATTGATCTCCAGTAACTCTTCTATGACGTGATCCAAATCCAACAGCTTTTGTAGGATGTTTTTCTGAGAACCAATTTATTACATCAATATTATGCACATGTTGCTCTACAATATGATCCCCGGAAAGCCAAGCCCAGTTAACCCAATCTCTAATCATGTATTCCATTTCTGACCATTCTGGTTTTGGATTTCTATACCATAGTTGGCTTTGATTCCAATAACAATTACCAGCAACAATTTCACCAATTGCCCCTTCATAAATTTCTTTATAAGTAGCAACATAATCTCTTTGATGTCTTCTTTGAGTACCTGTTCCAACTGCTAATCCTAAAGCTTCTGCTTTTTTAGAAGAAGCAATTATTGATCTTGCTCCTACCGGATCAACTGCAACTGGTTTTTCCATAAAAACATTTTTTCTAGCTTCAATAGCAGCAGCAAATTGCATTGGACGAAAATGAGGAGGAGTTGCCAATATAATAACATCAACTCCAGAGTCTATTACTTTTTCATAAGCATCAAATCCAATGAAACAATTTTCATCAACTACAGTTTCTTGCTTCTCGTCTAATAATTTTTTCTTACAATTATCAATTCTATCTTGGAACACATCTCCAAGTGAATGGATTTTTAAATTTGGACCAGCACTAAGGAAATTTATTGCCGCTCCTGTTCCTCTTCCGCCACATCCAATCAATCCAGCCTTTAGTACTTTTCCATCTGGAGCTTGATCCATAAACTTCTTTGCACTCATTGTTCTTTTTTTATCTCCAGTTACACTACATCCAACAATAAGACCAGTTGTTGCAACAGCACCAACAGTTAAGAAATCTCTTCTGTTAAATTTGTTCGACATATAGGTACCTCAAATATTTGTTTTGAAAATAATTATGATATACATTTTTTTTCATTTTTGAGCAATTTCCTCTTTAATAAACTCACAAACAACTCTAAAACCAACTTCTTTTGAATCAGAATACCACCACAAACTTTTAGGAATTTGGGGATCAGTTATTAACCATTTTTTTTGTTTAGTAAAATCTCTTGATGCAATTCTTAGATCTGAAGCATCACTATGATATGCTCCACCTCTTATTACATATTCCAATCCAGTTTTGGGACCTAATGGATTTTTCACATTTGATTTATCTGAATAACTTTTATATGATTCTTCAGAATAATAATCAGCACAAAATTCTTTAACATTTCCTAACATATTCAATAGTCCAAAAGGATTAGGTTTAACTTTATTAGGGAAACTGGTTTTATTTTTACTATTCTCTTTATAGATAACATTCGAACTGATAATACTTGTATCTACTCCGGTAATAGATTTCCAAAATCCTTTGCTAGTATAATCTGATGGATCACCCTTAAAAGGATATGCACCTATAGTATTAGCTCTACAAGCATATTCCCACTCAGCTTCTGTTGGCAATCTATATTTTCTTCCCGTCTTTTGTGAGAGCCATTCGCAATATTTAACGGCTGCATAATGCGTCATTGTAATTGCAGGTCTCTTTCCTTTTCCCCAACCTTGTCCAGGATTTCCATATGCCGGAGTTGGTCCAGAAATAGCATCAACCTCTTGCGTCATTTTTAAAATATTCAGTTGATCTTCTGTTCTACCTTCTTTACTAGTTTCTTTAATAAAGGTATTATATTCATCCCAACTAACTTCTATTTTACCCATCCAAAATTGATCGAGTGACACATTAACTTGTGGACCTTCATCACGTTTTCTAAATTCTTCACTTTCAGGACTACCTATTACGAAATCCCCTCCTGGCACAGCAATCATATCAAAACTTATTTTTGTCCCAGGTAGATTTTCTGTGAAATTTTCAAATTTTTCGACCACAGTTCTAGATTGAAAAATTATCTCGTTTACATCATTCTTAGCAATATCCTCCTTTTTCATCTCATGATAATGACCAGTTTCAAGATGGCAATTTATACATCTTATCTCATCCTTTTTTTGATCATAATATAAATGTGCATCTTCACCTTTTCTTGAAAGTTTCGGAGGAAATAAATTTTGATGACAACTTAAACATCCAGATTTATAAACATGATGAATTGCAGATTCTCTCTGCGACATTGCCTCCCAATTAAAATCGGATGAATCTTTCATTATAAATCCGTAAATATCCTTAATTCCTGCAGACGCTTTTGCTGTAAATCTTTCAAATCCACTTGGAGGCAAATGACAATCAACGCAATTAACTTTAACACCGCTTTTATTATATACGTGTGGTCCTAGTTTCCATGATTGAATAGCTTGGGGATGAACATGACATGATTCACAATATTCATTTGTAGATGTTTCATTCCATCCATAATTGAGTGAAAACAAAAATCCTATTCCCAGAAGAAATGAAAAAAGGTACAAATTATAATTTTTGAAATAATTTTTATTTTCCACAATAATTAAAAATTATCACTCTTTTTATAAGCTTCAATTACATCCATCTCGCCAGATTTACCTTTATTGCTATTGCCATGCTCCATTCCCAAAATTCCTTTGAACCCTTTTTTATGAATATGCTCAAAAACATTTTTATAATTAATCTCACCAGTTGTTGGCTCTTTTCTTCCAGGATTATCTCCAATTTGGAAATATGCAATTTCATCCCAAGCACTATCAATATTTGGGATTAAATTTCCTTCCGTTACTTGTTGATGATAAAGATCATCAAGAATTTTGCAGGCTGGACTATCAACCGCTTTACAAATTTGATAAGCTTGAGAAATTTTTGTTAGGAACAATCCATGATGATTAAAGAAATTTAATGGCTCAAGAACCATTACTAATCCATGTGGTTCCAAAATTGCACTAGCTTGTTTTAATGACTCAACTACATTTGCAGTTTGATAATCAAATTCCAATCGAAGATCAACATGACCTGGGACAACAGTCATCCATTTAGCATTTACACGTTTTGCAACTTCAACTGAATCTCTAATATCATTAAGGAATTCATCTCTGTAATCTTGTTTACCACTTGCAAGATTTGGTTCTTTCCAATAAATGTTGTTAGCTACAAATACTCCCATTGATATTCCAAGACGAGTCATTTCTTTAGCAATTTTATTTTGGTCATCGATACTCTTGCCTTTCATTCCATTATCTTCAATCGCCGTAAATCCATGTTCGGCCATAAATTTTAATTGATCTACATAGTCTTCCCCAGCATTATTCTTAAACATTCCAAAATGAGGAGCATATTTGAGATTAAACTTATGGTTAGCTTTTGAAGGGCTTAGCATATTCTTTGCCAAGATCTCATTGTTACCCAAGGATAACGCAACTCCAGAAAGTGCTGCTACCTTTATAAAATCACGTCTTTCAATTCCATTTGATTTTTTTTTGGTTCTATTTTTCATTTTCTCACCTAGAAATTGGTTTATTGAAATAATTTTTTTCGAAAGAATTTGTATGAAGAAATATTACGTAGGATGAAATTCTCATTGTCATTTCTATTTTAAGAATGATATGTGATTCAGATACAATAATAATGAAATCGTTTGTTTAACACAAATTAAAAGGAAACTATTAAGTTATTTTTATACTTTTGTATAATATTTTAACTTTTAAAAGATAAAATTAGAGATAATGACATTGTGATTTACTGTTTCATTTTGCCTAATTAACGCATAACCAAATGAATCTAAATCTAACTAGAAATTTACTCATCACACTCTTTTCGTTATTAGCTATATCGTTATTGTCTGAAGTTATTTTACGTATTTTTTATACACCTTTAAATTCAGGTTGGGGCTGGAGTGATTCACCAAGAAGATCATTATCAAATTTTGAAAATGATTTTCCCAACCAATTAGGAGTTAGAGGGCAACAAATAAATTATGAGGATGGTGATTTTGTAATTCTTCTTCTGGGAGATAGTCAAGTTGAGGCGGCAACATGCTCGCCAGATAATATGCCAGAGATACTGCTCGAGAAAAAAATGTCGGTTTTATTTGACAATAAAGTTAAAGTATTTTCACTTGCCGCATCTGGTTGGGGACAAGATCAACAACTTTTAGCACTTAAAAAATATTATAATAATTTTAGAGTAGATATTGTTATTGTTTGGGTCACTCCTAAAAATGATTTTTGGGAAAATACATTTCCTGACAGAAGTACTTCTATAAAGGCTGGTCACTTAAAACCAACATTTAAATTTAATGAAGACAATCTGATTGGACCATTCCTAAATCCTAATGTTTTTTACAAAAATAGTGCATTGATACAATTATTTGCTTCTGGATATCAAGAATTAAAAGGAGAAACTATTGAGCAATTAATTTTAACAAAATGGATGAATGAGCTACCAGCTCCTCACAGCAGTAATTTCAATGATGATAATTACAATTCGAAAGAAAATACAGAAATTGATTTAAACGAATTTTCAGAAAATATTTTTAATTTTTCCGGCAAACGAAATATTACAATTTTAACACATGAAGATTTTATCAACAGTCGAAGTCATTTTTCACCTTATGCAATTTCAAAATCTGAGCGAGATGATTATTCAATCAATATTACAAAAGAACTTTTTCTTAAGATTAATGACTTAACAAAATCAAATGAATCAAAGATGCTTACCCTTTATCCTCTTAGGGAAGACTTTGACATTGTGTATAATGATTGTGTGAAATTTGTCAAAAGTTATTGTAATCGGAATCAAAAAATTTCAGTTACTTTAGATTATTTATCACTACTAAGAGAAATTATTCCAGAAGAACAATTAATAAATTTTATGTTAAATGGGAAAGATGAAATTTGTGTTGACAAATGTGATAGACATCTTAATAAAAAAGGAATTGAACAGGTTGCTGAAAAACTTTCCAACATCCTTAAGAAGAAACATTTATCAGCACTCAAAAATTGAAAAAAACAATACCAGTTTAATTAAGAAATTAAAAAATTAAAAAATAAATTATAATAGGAGAAAATATGAAATTTACAATGCCAATGCTATTTGAAGAAAGTGTTAAAAAATTTCCTAATAATGTTTTAATGATGGAAAAACAAAATGGGAAATATGTAGGAACTACGTATAAAGAAATGCAAAAACTTATTCATAATTTTGCTGGAGGTCTACTTAAACTAGGCTTTAAAAAAGGTGATAGAGTAGCTTTAATTTCTGAAGGTAGAAATGATTGGGTAATGAGTGAACTTGGGATAGTATTTATTGGAGCAATTAATGTACCTATCTCTGTAAAAATTGAAGAATTGAATGATCTTAAATTTAGATTAGCTCACTCAGGTTGTAAATATATTATTGTTTCAAAAAGGCAAGTTGAAAAAATTAGAAAAATTGAAATTGATCTTCCGGAGCTGGATAAAATAATTGTTCTTGATGAAATTGAAACAAAGAATAATGAAATAACCAGAAATAAAGTTTTAGGATTAGGAGAAGAATATTTAAAAACTAACTCAGAGTTTTTTACAAATATTTGGCAGTCGATTTCGAATAATGACTATGCAAACATTTGTTATACTTCTGGAACTACAGCTGATCCAAAAGGAATTATTTTAACTCATAGAAACTATACCGCCAATATTGAGCAGGCAAATGCTCTAATTCCTATACCAGAATATTATTCATCATTAATAATTTTACCTTGGGATCATTCATTTGCACATACTGTAGGTATTTATTTTCTGATGAAAAATGGTGCTAGCATGTCATCTGTTGAAGTTGGCAACACACCTTTAGAAACATTAAAAAATATTCCAAAGAATATAAAAGAATCTAAACCAGTTTTTTTATTAAGTGTACCAGCCCTTGCAAAAAATTTCAAAAAGAATATTGAGAATGGAATAAAGGCAAAAGGACCTAAAGTTGAAAAGTTATTTAATAAGGCAATGGCAATGGCCTACGAATATAACAATGATGGATTCAGAAAAGCTAAAGGATTACAAAAATTAAAATTACCATTGTTAAAACTTTACGATAAAATATTATTTAGTAAAATTAGAGCAGGTTTTGGAGGAAAACTCGAATTCTTTTTTGGTGGTGGTGCTTTACTTGATATTGAATTACAAAAATTCTTCTATGCTCTTGGCATACCAATGTTGCAAGGTTATGGACTAAGTGAAGCAGCTCCTATAATCTCAGCAAATGTTCCTAAATTACACAAGATGGGTTCTTCAGGAATAATAATCAAAGATCTAGAAGTTAAAATTGTTGATTCAGATGATAAAGAACTTCCACAAGGTGAGCAAGGTGAAATTATTTGTAAAGGTGAAAATGTAATGGCTGGATATTGGAAGAATGAAAAAGCTACCTCAGAAACTTTGAAGAATGGCTGGTTATATACGGGCGACATGGGCTATTTTGATTCTGATGGATTCTTATATGTGTTAGGAAGATTCAAAAGTTTACTAATTGGTAGCGATGGAGAAAAATTTAGTCCTGAAGGAATTGAAGAAGCATTAGTTGATCAATCAAAATATATTGACCAAGTTATGCTTTATAATAATCAATCACCTTATACAGTTGCATTATTATTCCCTAATAAGGCTGCACTTTTGCAGGAGGTTAAAAACAATGGGCTTTCTATAAATAGTGAAGAAGCTAGAAATGAAATTACAAACATCCTACAATCAGAAATCAACAACTACAAAAAAGGCGGAAAGTTCGAAGGGATGTTTCCTGAGAGATGGCTTCCGGCAGCAATTGGTATTCTTGGTGAAGGTTTTACAGAACAGAATCAATTCCTTAATACTACATTAAAGATGGTCCGTGGAAAAATCACAGATTTTTATATGACTAGACTTGAGTTTTTATTTACATCAGAAGGGAAAGTTATTAATAATGAGCAAAACAATCATATTCTTTCGCATTGGGAATCTGAAGAATAAAAGGGACTATGAAATACAATACAACCACATTAGATATAGCAACTTGGTCTGGACTAATAATATTTGCGACAAGTTCAGTTATAATACCTATATGTCTTCCTGAAATTAGAAAATCAATTCCAGCTACATTTTCAGAAAGCGGAACAATTGAAACGATAAGAAATTTTGTAGTTCTAATTATTTTATTGCTAGCTGGTTTTTTAGTGCAACTTTGGAGTAAAAAAAGATTCATTGCCCAAGGACAATTCTTAATTGCTCTTGGCTTATTAATGATAAGTTTTTCTCAAAGTTATCTAATGCTTGTGAGTTCAATACTAGTTATGGGAGTAGGTGGAGGTTTATCTGAAGCATTTCTGAATCCAATAATTGTGGATATTCATCCAGTTAATACTGGCAGATATTTAAATTTGTCAAATGCTTTTTATCCAATCGGAATAATAGCTTCTGCATTTATCTTTGGTGAACTTTTAACTATGGGATATTCATGGAGAACAGTTTTTCGCATTGCTTCCATTTTTGCACTGTTAGTAGCTATATTTTTCAATTTGTTAAATTTTCCAAGGTCTACAAATAATGAAGTCTCATCTTGGCACACTTATAAATTGATATTGAAGATGCGAGGTTTTTGGTTGTTTGCAGTAGCTATATTTCTCGGTGGTGGAATTGAATCTGCACTCACATTTTGGGGACGAAGTTATGTACAAGAATATCTTAGCGATATTCCTCGTGCTGGAGCCATTGCAATAATGCTATTTGCTGTATCAATGGCAGTTGGTCGTTTATTAACAGAATATCTCTCGTTAAAACTTTCTCTAAAAAATATTCTTTTAAGTTCAACTTTACTGGGGATAGGAATTGGCTTCCTCTTACCACTAACAACAACTCTCATGGAGTTTTACTCCTTAATTATGTTGGCGGGGTTAGCAACTGCATGTTTTTGGCCAACAATATTAGCAGAAGCCAATTCATGTTTAAAAGTAAATACAACAATTCTTTTTATTTTACTAGCATGCACTGGCGTTATAGGATTTGGGATTACACCAATGATTATGGGTCTTATCGGTGATAGCTTTAATCTAAGAACTAGCTTCATTCTTGTTCCAATATTTTTCATAGCATTGTTATTTATTTTAATTATAGAAAAAAGATTCACTAAAAAAATATTTATTTAATCATTTATTAAAGGAGTGTTTTATATGAAACCGTTAATTAAATTCGTAACAGTATTGGCTTATTTATTATTAGTGATAAGTTCAATAAACGCTCAAAAAATTTATGAGAACTCTGAACATTTATGGAAACCAGCAGAAGATAATATTTATCTTCAGGAAGTTGCACAAAAAATTAACACTGAGAATCCAGTTACATCGATTGCCGAAATAAATGGTGATTGCTATGCAGTCTTGAATCATAAGATTTATAAACTTGATGATAGTGAGTTGAAAAATATTAAGTCTTCTCCACAAAAAGTTAATAGATTAAAAACTATTGGAGGATTTCTTTGGGCTTTATCAGAAAATGGAATTTATAAATTAAATGATAATTGGGAGTTAGTTGATAACCAAAAATATGTTGATTTAACTATGCATCTCGGAGTGCTTCACGCAGCAACCCGAAATGATGTATTCCGATTGGAGAAAAATAAATTTATCAACATCGAACCTGATGGTGGTTATTACTCTAGCAATATGACAATGCTTATGGAAGATGGGACACAGTTACATGCTGATCCTGTAAAGATAGGCCCAATACATAGAATAGCTTCTTATAGTGAAACCCTTTATATACTTCAGCCAGGAAGACTTGCATTATTTGATGGAAAAATTGTTAATCAAGATTTTATTGATTGGGGAACTCTTCCCTCTTCTAACACAAAAGATTTTTTGAGTTTTGGAAATCGATTATATATTAGTACCGATCGCGGATTAACACAATTACGTGGCGCAGCATTAACTACATTAAAAGGTAAAGACGGTTTACCTTATGAAAACACAACATGTTTAGAAAGTGGTTTTGATAATGACATATGGATTGGAACAACTAAAGGTGTAATCAGAAAAACTAATGATGAATGGCATTATTTTGGGGCTGATCATTGGTTGCCTGGTGATAATGTAAATGATATTGCAGTTACAAAAAATAAAGTTTATATAGCAACTGACAAAGGAATCGGAATAATAAAATATGAGCCATATACACTTAGAAAAAAAGCTTCATATTATGAAAGGCATCTCGAAGAATGGGGACATAAACGTTTGGGATTTATTCATACCATTTATAAAAAAGGTGATGAATGGATTAGAGAAGTAAGCGATAACGACGGCGGACATACTGCTCCATATTTGGCAGCTATGTGTTACAAATATCTTGTTACTGGGGACAAATCAGCAAGAAAAGAAGCTGTTAACTCATTTGAAGCAATGCTCTGGCTTGATAGAGTAACTCCCATTGATGGATTCATTGCTCGATCAATATGGTCAACAACAGCAGATTTGGATGAAAAAGGAAGGCATGGATCAGGAGGATTACCTGCAAAATGGTATCCGACTGATGATGGGAAATGGTATTGGAAAGGTGACACATCTAGTGATGAGGTAATGGCTCACTTTTATTCTGTTTCAATATTTCACGATCTTATTGCGAAAGGGAATGAAAAAGAATTAGCTAAAGAACACCTTAGACGTATGGCATCTTATATTATTGATAATGGTTGGGTCTTAAATGATATGGATGGAAAGCCAACTCGTTGGGGAAGATGGGATCCAAAATATTTACTTAATCCTTATGGTTGGGTTGATAAAGGTATAAATGGATTAGAAGCTTTTGCATTTACAAAAGCAGCGTTTGGCATAACTGGGGATCAAAGTTATAATCAAGCATATCAACAACTTATTGATTTTGGATATCTCAATTATATTGTTCGTCAAAAAAACACTTTCCCTCTGGAAAATATTGCTCCTTGGGATGATAACCTAGCGTTCAGATCTTACTATACTTTACTTCGCTATACAAATGATCCTCAGTTAAGATCAATTTATATTCGTAGTTTAGAACGTACTTGGGAAGTTAAAAGGATGGAACATATTTCATGGTTTAACTTTGCTTATGGAGCTTTAACGGGTAATGATTGCGAAGTAGAACAAGCTGTTAAACATTTAAGAGAATGGACTTTAGATTGTGTAGAACATAATTATAGAAATTCTCACAGAGATGATTTAATAACTGAACCAGGTTATTTCCCTTATGAAGGTGGAACAAAAGCTATTTCTCCAAGAGAATCATCAGTTACTCGTGGAAGTAGAAATGCTCTTCATTATGATGGTGGAGTAAGTAGCCGAAGAGTTATGGAACCAACAGGTTTCCTTCGTGATTATTGGATGGGACGTTATCATGGTTTTATTGAAGCACCAATAACAAGTGAGTCCAAGTTGATTTCAGTTCAGCCAAGAAAAGGTAAAACATTTGGAGCTAAACCGTATGATGGTCCAGATAGGCCGGACTTTTAGGTATTTATATTTTTAGTTATTCTTTTTCAGAATAACTTTATAAAGCATAGGAGTAATTGCAATAATAAATGCTAATAATGTAATAGGTGGCATCCATCCTGGCCATGAGCTAGGATCAAGCCAACCTTTATAACCCATAACAAATAAATGTGCTGCTATAAAAACTAAAAAATATTTTCCAATATTGGGATTAATTTTCCCACTATCTTTTACATCTTTCATAAGATCATTTGATGAAATTAGTAATATTATCGCAAATGCAATAACTCCAAAGAATAGACTTAACTCTCCTATTATATTTAGCTTGAATTCTGTATAAAATTTTGGGAAATATGAGGGTGATAAAATTATTAGTGAAATTAAAAGATGCAACAAACCCAAAATCATAGCATATACTTTTAAAATTTTGGAATCAGTAGATTTTGATTTCAAACTTATAATTCGATATAACGAAAATAATATAATTGAAGATAAGGCAACTCCCTTATTTACAACATATAAAGGTAAATCGACCCAAGGGACACCTTTAAAAATATTATATCTAATTATTGCATAGCTCAAAGAGATAATCATGGAAATAGAAACTACAGAAATTGGACTAATATTTTTTCTCATTATATATCCCTTTATTTATAAATCCATTTTCGGATAAATATTGAAAAGCAGATGCTCTGGCTGTCTTAAGTTCATAAAGTGTATGCGAATCACTATTCACATAAATTTGATCAACCATATTAAGCATTTTATCCAAATTATTTAAGTTAGTTCTATTAGTTGAGATATTAGCTCCATTAACTTCCATAGGGATTTCATACTTATTGCACAATTCGGTAACAGCTTGTATATCAATAAAGTCGCCATAATAAACTGAACATGGATGACCAAGGAATGATATTTTATCATGATGTTTTTCAATTGCATTTAGATAAGCAAAAGTAATTTTATTTGGGTCATCTTTATAAGGTGGTGTTGGATGAGTTGAAAGAATAATTAGGTCTGATGTTATTCCTTGTATATCCATACATATATCACCATTAACATTAAGTATATCAGCCTCAATTCCAAATTGTACTTCAACATCATTATGTACATTTTGCCAACGCCTAGTTATACTTCTATAAGTTCTTCTTGTGAACTTTCTTTGGTCTAAGTAAGCTTGATTATGATCTGTTATTGCAATCTTTGTTAATC
>Ga0209633_10002600_pt1 | contig 17263 bp, 14 predicted proteins | sample Cruoilmetagenom1_FD_187290 | JGI IMG/M metagenome (GOLD analysis project Ga0209633, IMG submission 187290) | Oil polluted marine microbial communities from Coal Oil Point, Santa Barbara, California, USA - Sample 1 (SPAdes) (version 2) | ecosystem: Environmental > Aquatic > Marine > Oil seeps ... | reverse complement strand
CTGTTCTTTACCCTGAGCCTCGGTTCCGGTCTGTCTCTGGTCACCCTGATCGGTGTCTGGCTGTGGGACCGGGCTTTCCGGCGCAGCCGGAAGGCAACCTTTTTTTATCTGCTGATATGGGGGGTCAGCCTTTTTATAGTCAACGACAACGGCTGGAATCCGGCAGCCTCCGCCTACCTCGTGGTGGTGCCGCCGGTCACATGGGTTGCCGCCATTCAACTGCTGCCCGCCCGAACGACCCTCCTCTCACCTTCCGGTGTAATCTGGCCGGTATCTGCCGCCATCATCCTGGCCTTGTTGTGGGGACTGGTGCTGGACGGCAACATGTTTACCAACATCCGCGACCATCTGCTGCTGGCCAACCGAGCCGGCCGATCCATCAACGAGGCTTATTACGCCTACACCCTATTTCCCGCCGAGGCATTTAAATCCCTGGACCAGAAACAAATCCGTACCTGCGTACTCGGCGACACCCTGGACCGGGCCGAATGGAACCGACTCGAACGCACCATTCGCGCCCATGACTACCTGCCCATTCCGGCCGGCCACCCGGCCGACCTGACCATCGACCTCGATATCAAAGAAAAGCGCTTTTCCCTGGGAGGCAGCCATCAGACCGTCCTGAGCGTAGCCGAACGAGAGCTGTTTGGCAGTCCCGGCAAGGTGCTGGCCGCCTTTTCCCGGAGCCAGGACCGCAACCGCATGTTCAGGACCCTGACCCTGGCCGGCCTGCTGCTGGGATTTCCCCTGGTTCTCTTTGCCTTTCTTTTCAGTGTGATGGGCTCGCTGCCCAACCTGTTTTTATCCGTTGCCGCATCGGACGTTATCGCCGCAATCCTTTGCATCGGGGTGGGCGCAATCCTGCTGGTGCCCGTTTACCAAGGGCATACCGCCCCCGTCGCCCCCGCAGATCCGGCCATGAGCCTCTCCGCATCTTCCGCAATCACCCGCATCGCCGCACTCAGGCAAGCGTGCGACAACCGGCGGGACATCACCGTTGAGGCAAGAAAACATGGAACCGCACGCAGCCCCCACGTCGCCGAGCGTTACTGGCTGGCGCGAAGCCTGGCCTACGCCAAAGATCCGGGGTCACATGCCATGTTGTCGGCCCTGGCCGACGATCCGGTGCCCATCGTGGCCTGTCAGGCCCTGTGGGCCATGGGCACGCGCAAAGACCGGGCCGTGGTTCCGGAAATAATCGACCGGATCAACACCGCTTCTCACTGGTACATACAGATGTATGGCTACCGCGCCTTGAGGACACTGGGATGGGTCCAGCCCCGATCTCCACAGCTTTCCTATTAGCATCACTGCTGGCCGTGGCCCTGCTGGAGACGGCAGCCGCTTATATGGGCACCCGTGTGCACCTGCCCCGGCTATGGCTGATCGCCGGCACCCGAACGGCACAAATGCTGGCGGTAATGATCCTGGCCGTCATCCAGGCCGGTGGACCGCATGTGCTCGGACTGGACAAAAAAACAATGCTGCCCGGCCTCGGAAAAGGACTGGGCTGGTCCGTCGGCTTCGCCGCAGTCGCCGGCGTGTTGTTTCTGGGCCTGTTCATGGCCGGCCAGGACCCGTTGATGCTGGTTCGCTCACCGCTCCCGGATCGGGCGGATCAGCGGATTCTGTTTTTTTTGGTGGGAGGCATGGTGGCCCCGGTGGCCGAGGAGGTCGTCTTCAGGGGATTGATATTCGGTTACCTGCGCCGCTGGGGCCTGCCGACGGCCCTCCTGGTCTCCACCGCCCTTTTCGCCGCCCTTCATCTGCCGGCGATCCCCGTCACCCAGATCGTGGGAGGGGTGGTTTTTGCCGTTGCCTACCACACGGGCGGGAGCCTGATGGTGCCCATCGTCATCCACATGCTGGGCAACCTGGCTATTTTCACCCTCTCCCTGCCCTGGTTTCAATAGGTTACCATTGACGACTTGACAGTTCCCGACGGTTTTAATAAATTTAAGGTTCGCGACGAGGTTTTTTCGTTTCGCGGGGCAGACGCACTCCCGTGACGCGTCTTTCGTATGGGCTTCAATTATGTTGTAAACCTTATCCCAAGCATTCGGTGGATTCAAATGAATACCGATAAAAAAGAAAAACATAGCGGACTGGCCACCTTGTTTGACAAGGTGGAATTGAAAAGTTTTTTTATCAACTATCTCTGGTTCATCATCGCCGTGGAAATTCTGATCTTCCTGGTCAGTTTTCTGGGAAATCTAGGCCCGGACAAAGGCCCCTTCCCGTGGAAGTTCTATTTTTACGTCTCTTTCATTACGCCGGTGGCCATCACCTTCCTACTGGGCGTGTTCATCCTGGCATTCAACCAGTTCATCTTCGGTAATGCCCCGACCGCCGGAGAGGATGGGGGAGACGGCGCTGACGCAGACGACAACCGATCCAAGCTCTTCCGGTTCAACCTTTTTCTGACCCACATAAAGAAGGTACCCTTTCTGCCGATTCTGTTCGTCCTGGTGGCCTGCACGGTATTGTTCTACAAACTGGACGCCATCTTTCTCTTCATCTTTAATGCCGGCGAAAAAATGGTCACCTACAGCCTCATCGCCTGTGGTGTTCTGCTGGTGGTCGGGTTGGTTTTCGGCATCGCCTGGATCGTCAGCAACTACAAACTCAGCAAACATCACATGGTGCACGAGTATCGCTACCGCAATGATGTGATGGAAAAACTCGGTTTTCTCATCATGGAAGACGATACGGTGATCGATAAAAACGGCAAACTGATCAGCCAGAAGCACTCGTCTCCGCCGGATTCACTGCAGCCGGCCGAAGAACGGGAAACCCTGAAAATCATGCCCCCGTCAAAATGAACCCGGTCATTGAGGTGACCTAGCGGCAAAACCGTGACACCCGGCCAACCGACCGCTTCACCCACGGAACCAATACGCCCATTCATGCCTTTTACCCCTCCAGACAATCCACCCAACGCGGCAGGCCCGCCGATGAAGGCGGGTTTTTCGTGAACCCGGTGGCAGCCACCATATTTTTCGGAATGGTCCTGACGATCATGGTCTATTCGGTCCTGGATCTCACCGGCGCCATGACCCGGCTGGGGCGCTTTGGACCGATACTGCCCCTGATCGTCATCGTCTGGCTGATGTACGGCATCTACCGGGGCATTAAACGGCTCAAGCGGCGTGCGGCACGCATCCGTATCAAAAACCCGCTGTTCATGCGCTCGCTGATGACCGACTGCCTCGAACGGACCTGCGGCATGTTGACGACGCGGCTGAACGCCCCGGAGATATCCTCCGCGATAATATTAAACGACATCCTGCGGGACAAGATGCTGCACATCTGCGCCACGGACTGCCTGCGATTTTCGGATATCCGACGGCAGATCGAAGGCAGCCGGCTCAAGGGCACCAACGGTCTGGAACTGGCCCATTTTTTCCAGACCGCCGTGGAATATCACAAACAGTCGCTCCCCGACGAAATCCGGCAGGTAGGGGATACGATATCACGCAGTCGGCCGGACCTTAAGGATCTGCTGGAGCGGCTGAAAAACGCCCATCAAACCCTTTGTAGCGGCAACGGGAACATCCTGCTGCGCTTACCGCCCGATGCGAAAAAGGTGGAGAAAATCCGTTCCACCTACCGTTACCGGCCGCCCACACCGCAGCACGCCCAACGCATGGTCTTTGCCCTGGAAACGCTGGCCTATCTGAAAGCCACCCGCCATGAAAACGTCAACCCCATGGATCGCCGGCGTTACGATACCGTGGCCGGCCAGGTAATCCCCGAACTGGCCGACACCCTGAACGTCTATAAACACGCGTGGCAGGATCTGGTGGATGCCTATGAAAGTCCCGGAAACGACTGAACCCCTTATACCCATAAAGGAAGTCTATTACCGATGGTCGATGCCGACGACGACGGACACAATGGTCCGGCTGCAATCTTTCTGCACGGTATCTTATTTTCGAGAATGGCGGTGACAACCGATGTTTACTTTGGCAAGAGAGACGGTTTGCGAAGAAGAGATCAAAAAAAGTCGTTTTGTGGTTAAGGGCGCACCCGTCACAAGGTCCGAAGACGCCTTCGCCTTCCTGGAACGTATCAGAAAAGCGCGTGCGACGCATCACTGCTGGGCATATCGAATCGGCCAAGACTACCGCTTCTCCGATGATGGAGAACCCGCCGGAACCGCCGGCATACCGATTTTAAATGCCATCGAAAAACAAACCATCGATCAGGTGATGGTGGTCGTCATCAGATATTATGGGGGTATAAAACTGGGGGCCGGCGGTCTGGTCCGCGCCTATGGCGGATGCACGGCAAAATGTCTGCAAGCGGCAAGGCTGAGACCGATCATCGTATCGAAAATGGTTAAACTGAAAGCCGGGTTTGATTGTATCGGGTCCGTATATCCGATCATCAATCAATTCAACGCCGAAAAACTGGCGGAACAGTACACGGAAAACGGATTAGAGCTAACGCTGAGAATCAACCAGGCAGATTTTCACTCCCTGTCAACGACATTGAAGAATGTCAGTTCCGGAAAAATCGAAGTGTTTGACGCAAATCTCCCGGTACCATGCCGAAAAGCAAGCCCATGATGAAAGAATAGAAATAGATTGATGGCCTCATGATCATCTGTTCATGGCCCCCTTTTTCGCATTAACGATACCATACATGTCCCATGTTTCATTGAAAGCCGCCTCGAAGGACCGGTTTTCCATGTAGTGCCTGGCGGCCTTCCCCATTTCCAACCGTCTCCGTGGATCGGCTACCAGGGATGCCATGGCGCTGAAGATCGATTGGACACAATTTGCCGTTACCACCAGTCCGGTCTTTTCCGGGACGACGTTTTCGGCGGGCCCCCCTCGATCGGTAACGATGACCGGAATCCCCGAAGCCTGGGCTTCCAGCACGACGTTGCCGAAGGTATCCGTTGTGCTGGGAAAAACGAAAATATCGCTGGAAGCGTAGGCCGCATCCAGATCTTCGCCTTTCAATCGTCCGGAAAAAATGCAGGGAAGATCGGCAGTCTCACCCATCATCTCATCCAGATAGGGACCGTCTCCGACTACGGTCAGCAGGACTTTGGGTGTGGTTCGAACGAGCTTGCGGTATGCTTCAGACAGCACGTGGAGATTCTTTTCTTTCGATACGCGGCCCACGTATATCAGCTTGATGGTTTTCTCATCGCAGTCCCACTTTTTGAAGAAGCCGTTACGTTTTATCGGATTGAACCGTTTGGTATCGATACCGCGGGGATACACTTGGATTTTCTCACCGCTGACACCCCTGGCCATCAATTCATCCCGGGTGCTCTGGGAGGGCGCATAGATCAGATCCATCTGATCGTAGTACCAGAGGACGAATTTCCAGGCCAGTTCTTCCATTAAACCGCTGCCCGTTAGAATTTGCACATACTGGGGAATGGCCGTGTGGTAGGTACCGGAAATGGGCAGCCGGAGAAATCGGGCGATAGCCAGGGCGGCCAGGCCGATGGGCCCCGGCGTCGCCGTATGGATATGGTTAAAGCCCTGCCGGTGACAATAATCCAGCATCTCCAGCAACGGCGGATAGAAAATCTTCTGCTGCTCGTATTCCGGAAGGTCGTAGGTGCCGATGGGCGAAAAATGAACAACCCCCTTTTCCGGCGGGCGGTTCTGGTCGTCACAGGTGATCAGCGTATAAGGGCGGTTGGCGGCGGCGGCAAACTGGACCTGCTGTTGGAGCGTCAGGGCGACACCGTTAATTTCATAAAAGGTATCCGTAAAGTGAGCCACATGAGGGCCCTCGGCAGACGCTGTGGATCGATCGCTTTCCGACCGACCGAACCGTCGGGAAAGCTTGCACCCCAGCTCCCGCCCCATGGTAAACTGCGAAAAGGCGACGAAATAGGGTGCCAGAAGGGTATACAACCCGCCTGCGGAGCCGATGGTGTGAAAAATGTTGAACACTTTGGCGCCGGAAAGATGATCCAGCAGATGGTTGCCGAAATGCACCATCACCCGGTTGGAGAGTCTGTTGACGAACGCAAACCACTGCTGCTCACGCGCTTCGGCCAATGGGCCGTCGCCATTGGTCGTTACCCGCAGATCCGGGTTCTCATCAATGATCTTCTGTGTCTCGTGGCGCAGGAGAGCAACCAGTGAATCCGACAGGGGATGTTTATCCCGCATCCGTTTTTGGGCGCTGAAAAAGAAATAAACCCGGGTGAGCATGCCGGGTTCGGGTGCCGGTTCGAGGCCTAGTGAACCGTCCAGAAATTGAACCAACGGATCCTTGCCGGAGTATCGTCCCAAATCGAATTTGTGGCGGAAAAACTGCCAGGCGATACCGTATAGATTGTGGGCCATGGTCTGGGGTGAGGGCGCCGTCGCATGCACCGTCACCGGGTTACCTGTCAAGGCCGATAGTTCGGTACCGGCATCATGATCACCGAGGAACTCGGTGTATGTCCTGGCGATATTCAGGGAACTGTGGTCATCGGAACCACCGAAAAGCCTTTTCTGGTGCGGGTTTGGAAACATCGGCACGAATTCGTGTTTTTCCGCCAGCCTGTGGATCTCCTCGGTTGTCAACCCATTGAGAATGTTCCTGAGTGTCTGATTTTCGCGGCTGTTGCGGGCACCGTTCAGTTCGAAGTTTTTGAAAAGCAGCAGCAGGCGTTCAAAATGGTCCGCCGTCAGACGGTCATTGACGGCATATAGGGGATGGGCGATGATGTTGAAGATATTCTCTCGGCAAAAATAAGCGCTCAGGTCAAAAATGTTCTTGCGATGCTTCTGAATCTCCCCGTGCTGGGATTCACTGATATCCAGGGCCAGCACGTGGACCTTGCAACCGTCTTCCGGGAAATAACTGGTGACTTCCTCGCTGATGAAGGTTCCCGGCAGGTGGGCGATTTCCATTGCTCCCCCGATGCTGTTGTGGTCGGTGATGGTCACATGGGTCATGCCCCGCCGTTTGGCGATGTCATACAACCGCAAGGGTTCCGTGAAGCTTTCGGGACAGTCGATTTTTTTCAGGATCCACTGGGATGGCCGCTTGGAATGCTTTGAGTGAACATGCAGGTCGATCCGCATTGCATCTCCTTTTTGTGGTGTTCCAGTTTTCTCAATTCCTCAGGTCATGAAGCACCGCTCATGGCGTGCCGCTTTCGCATCAACCGCCTCATGACCATGCGCATATTAAAAAACGGTTAAGAAACAGATAGTTTTTCGTTAAATTGACTATATTTGAAGGCTGACGCGCTTCCCGCCTCATCGACAGTTGGGGAAAACCGATTTAATTTCTGAAAATCCGGTGGCCGGCGACCATTGAAAAAACTGCATGATCGATAATAGAACAGATCTCCGGCCCATGTGGCCAGCGATCTCGGCCGGCTTGCCATCCGCCGAATCAGACCCAACGGATTCGAAAAGGTCTCAAGCAGGGGACCGAACAATTCCGAGGGATCACGAAAGCATTCCCAATCACACTGCCGGCAGGTATCTTCCTCGACCGGTGGATTCATCCGGCCAATGTCCACTTCCCACAAACTGCCGTATCTTTCATTTCCCCGATAGCCGCACGGATAGACCCGACCATCGGCGGCGTTCACAAAAAAGAAATCGACACCGCCGCGGCACCCATATGGCGGCCACGCCATACCTTCGTTGCCGTACTGACGGATCAGGGATTCCAGGGAACACAGGGGAGAAAAGATGCGAATCATGGATCGGAATCGTCGGATGACTGCGATCAGTGCCTTGAACAACATTTGCTTTTCGGAAGGGGTGAAACGAACGATCTCCGCCACCGTCGTCGCCGCATAGACTGCGTTGAGCCCCTGTTCGCATTCCGGCCGATCGATGCTCATGGGATAGCAGGTGTTGGCCATGGTGAACCCCAGGTCGATCGCCCGCCGGTAGAACCGTTCAAAAGCGGTTAAATAACGGGAGTAAAATGCTTTCAGATAGGATTCGTCCGATCCGAAATCCTGCCGATGCAGCAAACGGGTAGCATCACCCCCCACATTGCGATTGATGCCCAGGTTGACCGCCGGGTAGATGCCGGCCCGGTGGAAGATAGGCAGGGCTTTGGCGATGCCGGCCACCACTCCGGGTAACCCACGCATCTGTTCATGGATTTGGTCCACGGCGGAATCCAGGCTGATCCAGAAATTGCGCAGCGGTGAATCGGCAAGTCGGTCAACCAGGTGACCCACCCGGTTTTCGAAACCCGCGCTTTCCGGGTGCCTGAACATATACCCGTTAGTCCCGGTACGGATAAACGGAATTCCGGCATCACCGGCATAACGGATCAGCGCTACCAGGCGAGGAAGGTCCAACAGCGGCTCGCCACCGGTAAAGGAAATGGCCTGAACCCCTCGGCACGCGGCGGCGTCAATGATTTTCTTGATGGTACCCGTTTCCAGGGTGGATCGGGCAAAGGATTCGGTTGCGCGCATGCCGCACTGGGGGCAACAGGCATTGCACCGATCGGTGATCTGGACCACCAACTGTCCGGGAATCCGGTTGTTTAAAATAGATCTGAGCACCACGGTCACGGGGATCTCCTTATTATAGGCACCAGCGTTAAAATATACTTTAGGCGCGTAATAGCCAGACCACTGTTTCCATCGTGTTAGGCCACGGTTTGTTTTCCATTACGGCTTGCAACGAAGCATCGGTCCGCTCACTTCCCCGCCCCTTGAACCCTCGCCCTTTTTTTTAACCATTTCCTAACCCGCCGATAACACGCCACTCATGCTCACCGATTAGATTGCTCCATAGTCAGAATCTCGGTTTGCCCGTGGTTACGGGTCATGAACTCTATAAAGTGAACCCAATTACTGGTCTATCCATCCGTTTTCTGCGTTACATCAACGGCCACATACAACCCGTATGCAACCGTTGATGTACCTTGAATACGAACGGATATCCTTCGCAATTTTCGTTCACTTTATTTCGTCCCCAATCCTAACAACGGCGAGTTAGAAACAAGGAGGCATCGATGTCCGATGAAACATTCGGTAGCCTGGTGCTTTTCGCTTCTCTTGATCGAGGCCGACCCGGAATCGAAGTGACGCATGAAAGATGATATGATTCAATTGGCCGGCCGAACAGGCATCGCCCCCGCACGAATCGAGGCACTCAATCCCGCGCCGCCTTCAAAGGCGGCCAATCGGTTTAAACTGATACACGTACTCGGCATCAACACCGCGACCCCGGAAGGACTGGCCCGAACCCTTCCCTTTTCCCCGTCGGACACCACGGTGGGTGCCGAAAATGAATACCAGACAGCGGTAATAGGCAATCGTCATCAGGTGGATCTGGCCCGTGAAATCGAAGATTCCGGATTTTTCCGAAATCTTAGAAAGCGTGCCCTGCGGGGTGACACGCCCCGTTCCAGCGTCACGGCGCTGGAAGCCTTCTTGTCGGAGAACGACAGCGGGGTATGGGAAAACAGTTGGGTCCGGTTGCCCATCGAGGCCCTTTGCCCCTTTGCCCGCTCCGTGTTCGAGGATGATCTGCGTGCCGATAAAGCCTGTGCCGATAGTCCCCGACGAAGCGATGCCCGCCGGTTTTCAATAAACAGTAACGGCCGGGAATATCTTCGTATTCCCATCAGCTACCTGCTGAAACTCGCCCTGGCCGATGCCGTTGGCGAACCGTCCGTTCACGCCACCGTTCGGGAAACCGGCATTTCGGCCATGGACCATTTCCTCTCGGACAATACCTCGCCGGAAACGTTCTCCTTCCATCCGGTTCTCATGGACGAGCAGTCAGGCAAGGGACAAGGGCTTTCACGGGAGACATCCTTGCGCTTCCTGCTCTCTCAACTGCTGATTCAATACGCCAACCGGCAGTTCAGTCTGATCGACAGCGGTCAACGGACGGCCCTCTATTTTGCGCCCCATCCGCCGGTGCGTCAGAAGCGGCTCAACGACCTGATCTCCGACAGCTTCTATCGTTCCCTGTTCATGAGCCCCTGCCTGTCCGGCTGGAATGAAGGGGAAACCAAGCATCGATACATGCACCTGTGCCACACCGTGCTCTCCCGCAGCCAGCTCAATGCGGTCATCAAGCTCCGGGAGGCAGGAATCATCGCCAACAACCTGGTGGTGCTGCCCAACACCTCCAACATCAGCCTGGCCAACAACGGCACCCATATCAGCCTTGGCAGTCGCAAACTCACCCGTCTCATGCAGGACCCCACGTCCGGCTTCGGTCCTCTGGAGGAAAAGCACTACGGGGACCTGGCCATCAAAATTGTGGAGCATTTTCTACCGCTTTTCGTGGGCACCTATTCGGCGGCGCCCTACCGGATCGATTTTATGGATTTTCACCCGGAACGGGTCCTGGGATTCCTGCCCCACGAACTGGATTTCACCCACCTGAGGATGCTCTGGAGACGATGGAAGAAAAAGGCCCACCTGAAAATCCTGGGCCGCAGCGTCACGCCGTTTGGCCCGGAATGGCTGGATCGGAACCTTTCCCGGTGCTTCGGGCTTAAAGGGGATTATGTTCCGGATTTCAGGCTGATCGACTATCTGGTGGCCTTGATGGCAACCGACGAAAGCCCCGCCTTGGATGGCTGCCCGGGAAACGATGCGCGACTGAAAAAAGACCTGGGGGACCTGGGGGTCTTCGACCCCTGCATGCCGCTTTACATGCTCTATCGGGCCCGCTGTTTTCAGACGATGGGATTCACCGGATTCGAAGGACGCCATTACAGTCTTTTTGAGAATCTGGATCGGGATATGGGGCACGCGGCCAACCTTCAAATGCTGATCACGGCGCTGGCCTATAAATATATCTTCACCGGAAACATCGCCCATGCCGACATCCCCGATCATCCGTTTATCGAAAGCGAGCGTCGTCAGGTATTTTTCGGCGCGGCGGCCGGTATTCCAACCTTCTATGTACGCTCGGACACACCCAACCGCCTGCTTGACCGGATGGTTAAAAAGACCCGCAATACGCGATCCAGTCGACGGTACGCCGGGTACACACGGGTTCTCACCACGGATTTCCAACGGATGTTAATCAACCTGTTGAAAGAAGAAGCCTCGGAATTGCTTGAGATGGGCAAGCTTCACGACACGATCCGAGACCTTGAGGATCGCATCGATGACAACGGCCACGATACGGTCGCCAGCCGGCTTACCCGACGCATCTGCGAGGCAGCCGGTGCATCATCACCCATGGCATTGACCAGTGATGAATTCAATGCCACCGCAGAGACCTTTTACCGGGAGCGTCTTAAAAAAGAGCAGGTGGGACAGGCCCTGGACGCATGGTCCGAACAGGTCCGACAACTCGATGGCATGTCGGCCTGGCGTAGCGGGGATTTCAACCAAGCGCTGTTTTCCGTGCTGAAGGGCAAGGATGCATCCACTTTCATCTCCACGGTGCGCTCTGCGGTCATTGCGGAAGAACTTCCGCTGTCCGCCATCACGCGCTTGATCCACCTCATGCTGTTGACCTTAACCCATATGAGACGGCAGTCAAAAGCCGCTCAATCGGAGGCATGACAGATTGACATACCCGCATATTCTCCACCAATACATCGACAGGGAAACCTCCCACGTGGCGACGGAACATCTGATCGCCGATCCGCTCATTAACCGCCTCTATTCGAAGGCCAGGGAAAACGCGCCTGCGCTTTTCAAGGCAGCGACATCCAGCCGTATGTCGGCCATCCTCGGTTTTCTTAATTTTGACATACCGCTTATCGGCAGGCACCGGGGCAACGCCGACCGAATCAGAGCCATGGGCATCGACCCCGCCGAATGCCAGGATAGACCGGAAAATCTGAATACGGCCCGAAAACTGTTTGAGCGCAAAATCCGATACCGGCAATATCGCCCCATGCCCCAGGAGGCGGACAGGATCGTCTCTCCGGCCGACGCCCGCATGATTGTCGGATCCTTCGACTGCCAGAACGCACTATTCCTGAAAGAAAAATTCTTCTCCTTCAACGAGTTGCTCGGCGAAGACAAAAATCAATGGGCGACGGCGTTCGATGGCGGGGAGTTCGCCCTTTTCCGGCTCACGCCGGATAAATATCACTTCAACCATGTACCGGTTTCGGGACGGGTGAAGGAGATCTATACGATCGACGGCCGCTGTCACTCCTGCAATCCCGGCGCCGTGGTCTCCATGGTAACGCCCTTTTCCAAGAACCGCCGGGTGGTCACCATCATTGACACAAACGTTCTCGGCGGCACGGGGATCGGGCTGGTGGCCATGATCGAGATTGTGGCCATGATGATCGGCGACATCGTACAATGCTACAGCACCCATGGCTACGACGACCCGCTGGATCTCTCTCCCGGCATGTTTTTGGAAAGAGGCTGCCCCAAAAGCCTCTACCGGCCGGGAAGCAGCGTCGACGTATTGATCTTTCAGAGAGATCGCGTGGCATTTTCCGCAGACATTCTGGCCAACATGCGGCGTCGGGACGTGACCAGCCGCTATACACTGCATTTCCGGTCTCCCCTGGTGGAAACCGATCTCAAGGTGCGCTCGGAAATTGCGCGGAAGGTCTAAAAATAGGGCGCAAGGGGTCGCGGATTCGGGTAAAAATCAAACACAAAGACATTATAAGGACGATGGCGGTCGCTGATCCCTTAAGGAGTTTGATCCATGGCCAACTGGCTCTTTGTATCAACAATGGCCCTTTTACTGGCACCACTCTACATCTGGTGCTTCAGGGCCCTGCCTCGGGAACGGTGGCAGATCATCTGCGCCATTCCGGTGAAGAAGATGATCGACGGTTCCTGGCAGGGCCTCAACCTGACCTACTACGGCTTTTTCAACGCCACCGCCTTGTGCGCAGCGGTCACCCTGGTGTTTATTCTCACTGCGTCGGCAGGGGTCGATTTCATCGTTTTGGCCCTTATCATCACGGTTCTCCTGGGATTCTGCCTTCCCGGATCGCGGCTGATTGCCCGATGGGTGGAGAAAAAACCGCATACCTTCAGCGTGGGGGCGGCCGCTTTTCTGGGAACTGTCCTGGGCCCGTGGCTGGTACTTCTGATTGAGACCGCCGCGGAGCCGTTTCTGACAATCTCATTTGAAACCATGGCGGTGGTATCCGCACTGATGGTGGGCTATACCTTGGGCGAGGGCATCGGCAGGCTGGCCTGCATCAGTTTCGGCTGCTGTTACGGCAGACCCATGGATCAAATGCCGCGGGTGGTGCAGCGCAATTTTTCCTGGATGGCCTTCACCTATACCGGCAACACCAAGAAAATCGCCTATGCGCATCAGTGGGACGGCAGGAGGATTTTTGCCATTCAGGCGCTCACTGCCGTTTTTTATAGCCTCGGCGCATTGGCCGGTACGCTGCTGTACCTGAACGGCCGATATCCCTGGGCCTATTTCTTCTGCCTGTTGGTGACCCAGGGCTGGCGGTTCCTGTCCGAATTTCTGCGATCCGATTATCGTGGCGACCGGAAAATCAGCGTATACCAGATCATGAGTGTGCTGACCCTCCCTTACGCCGTGGTCGTTCTGCTCGTGTTTCCCTCATCAGCCACCGGCGTCAACGTGCTGGCCGGATTGCACGTCCTATGGAATCCGGCGGCGATCCTTTTTCTCCAGGCGCTTTGGATTACCATGTTTGTGCGCACAGGCAAAAGCCGGGTCACCGGATCGCTCCTCTCCTTTCACGTACACCCGGATCGCGTTTGACAACCGGCACGCGTGTTCCTGGACGATCCGGTTCAAATGACACGCCGGCCGAGAGGCGTTCGCCGTCATGCTAAGGGCTCGCGAAAAAATAACTTCACATTTTCGCATCTCAGCTTCAGCCCATCTTTGGCTGATACCTCACTCTCAAAACCCACGAAATAGCTCGCTATTCCTGTGGTTTTGCTCTCTCGTATCAGCCAAACCTGAACCAAATCTGCGAAGTTATTTTTGCGCGAACCCTAACCGTCACCTAACATCATTCTAATAAAAAACTAATAAATTGTTTGACCCCGCAATCGGTTTTGATTAGGATCGGATGGTACTCTTCAGATTCATGGGCGTGTCTGAACGCCTGTGCAACAACCAGAAGCGGGCATCCGATCCAATGGCTTTCAACCACTCTTGGCGGGCAATATTCAGGCCCGGTGCGTCCGATGATTATTTCATGGACGGTCGCCCCATGGCGTTTGCGGTGGATGCCGACGGATTCAACCCGGTTAATGCCTGGTGGCTGTCTGAACTGTCCCGTCTGATCTATCGAAAGGATGCCGGCGAAGGCGTCGATATCCCGGGTCAAGCATCGCGAAGTGACTTTCTGGCCCGAGCGGGACTGGTCGAACGGCAATTTTTCAGCGGGTCCGCCATTCAAGGCGCCCTGGTGGAAACCATAAATGCCGGTGACGGGGCCTTTGCCGCGCTGGTGTTTCGGGGCACCAGCGGCCACCTGTCCAACTGGCTGGTCAATTTGAACATGGCGCTATGCCCCTGGCCTGTCGGCGGCAACGTTCACCGGGGATTCAAAACCGTATTGATTGGGCTTTGGGACACCATTGCGGCCGCACTGGAAACCGTAAAAAAGCCCTTGTATTACACGGGTCACAGTCTGGGCGGTGCCCTGGCCACCCTGGCGGCATCCCTGAGGCCACCGCGTGCCGTTTACACCTTCGGCGCCCCCCGCATGGGTGATGCCGCCTTTGCAGAAACCCTGGCCGACGTTCCGGTGTTTAACGTGTGCAATCCCCGGGACATCGTTACCGAGTTGCCTCCTTCAGGACGATGGGCCCGTTTTACCCATGCCGGCACCATCGTGAAGAACACCGAGGTATTCCTTCCCCGGAGCACCTTTGCCCGGGCCCCCGCCTTCCTTGCCGGCCATGCGCCCTTGAACTATACGGCACAGTTGCCGGTCGCCTTCGACAATTAACGGAATAGGGACGCCCATCGATATACAAGACACACCGTTATCACATATTTATTGAGAAGTTCAGACCTCGTTACATCAAAAATTATCCATGTCCAAAATACCCTGGGAATACAGTTGTTTCAGACAAAAAAACACGCTCTCAGATAAAAATTGGACACTCCCGATTTCCGGGCAGATAGTAATATCAGATAGTTATCTGCCGCCCGTTCAATTGAGCACTATTTTGATACGGCGAAATGTCCATTTTTTGGCCCTCAAAATGGGTGGAAATAACGAGGTCTATAAGTTATAAAAGACTCTATAATTCAATTGAAATTTCACATTTTTTGTCGTTTTCTGCGATGCTCTTTTTTATTTCCATTTTTACTTTTTTTCCGCTTATTGCCTCAAAGATACCTCGATCCACACCCATACAGGCCCAGCACAGTTCGTATCCTTTTCCTGCAAGACCAACCCCGCAATGGTCTCCCGTCATGCGAAAACCGTCATCATCCAACCTTAAGATATCAACATTAATGCCGCGTTTACGCCCCCCTTCAACAAAAACGCTGGCAGCAGTCGTCAGACGCGTGTCCGGCAAGTTTTTTTTCATTTTTTGTCCCACCGCCAGTCCAAGTTTAAACCAGACATCTTCAATATCCGCCAAGGCTTCCTTACCAAATTTTTCAAACATTTTTTGACTTAACAAGGACAACGCGTCTCTGGCGGTGTTAACCTTAAATTCTGCTGGGTCACTCATTATGTTTTATTCTCCTTGAATCAATACACCCGCGAGGCCTTTTTGGCCGGCAGGATCCCTAATGGATATGTGCTACTTTACAGGCGATCTTATCGAAAAATCAGATCCCTAAAAACGCCTCCTTAACCTGTTCGTTTTCCATAAGCTCGCTGCCGGTTCCTTCCAGAACAATGCGTCCGTTTTCCAGAACATAGGCCCTGTCACACATCGCAAGGGTTTGGGTTACATTCTGCTCAACAAGCAAAATGGTTACGCCTTCCTGTTTAATTCTTTTGATCATTTCAAAAATTTCCTGAACCAGGATGGGAGCCAATCCCAAGGAGGGTTCATTAAACATCATAATTTTTGGCAAAGACATCAGGCCTCTTCCGATAGCGGCCATTTGCTGTTCGCCACCTGAAAGGGTCCCCGCCATCTGCTTTCTTCTTTCTTTCATTCTCGGAAAAAGCTCAAACACATGTTCCATGGTTTCGTATCGCTTGGCTTTCGCCTCCCCGTAAAGAGACCCCATAATCAGGTTTTATTCCACACTCATCTCGGCAAAAAGCCGCCTCCCTTCCGGAACATGCACAATGCCTTTCTGAATAATTTCATAGGGTTCCTGTTGATCGAGGCGAATACGGCCATATTCGATGGTTCCCTTTGCAGGCGTAAGCAGCGAGGAAAGGGTTTTAATCGTGGTCGATTTTCCTGCGCCATTGGCACCAATCAATACTAAAATCTCGCCCTCTCGGACTTCGAATGAGACATCCCACAGAACCTGCAAATCTCCATAAAAAACATCGATATGATTAACCTTGAGCATATGCTTCTCCCAGGTAAGCTTCGATTACCGCCCTGTTGTTGGAGACCGCTTTAGGTGTTCCTTCGGCAATGGTCTGTCCGAAATTAATGGCATGGATCCGGTCTGATATGTTCATTATAACTTTCATGATATGCTCTACAATAATGATGGTCACCCCTTTATCGCGAATTTTCTTGATTAGATCAATGGCGTCATCCAGTTCAGTGGGGTTTAGGCCGGCCGCAGTCTCATCCAGGAGCAATAGTTCCGGCCGGGTTGCCATGGCCCGGGTAATTTCAAGGCGCTTTCGCTCTCCGATGGGAAGGCTTTTGGCGATTACCTCTTTTCGGTGTGACAGTCCGCAAAATTCCAGGGTCTCCATCGCCACATCACGAGCCTCTCGCTTGGTTCGAACCTTGGAAAAGGCGGCGGCGATTACATTGTCCAAAACCGATAATCTGCCCAATGGTTTTACCACCTGAAATGTCCTGCCGATGCCGATTTTGCATATTTTGTTGGTCTTCATGCCCGTTATATTGCGGTTCTTAAAAGAGATATTGCCACTGGTGACCGGAAAATAGTTGCTGATACAGTTAAAAATAGTCGTTTTACCGGAACCGTTCGGGCCTATCAGGCCGAAAATTTCCCCCTTTTCGACCTGAAAAGAGACATCATTAACCGCTGCCAGACCGCCAAAATGTTTGACCAGATTCTTGATTTCAAATAAAATCAAGTGGCTGCCTCCTTCTTTGTAATTAAGAAAAATCCGCCGATAAGCTTTTTCCAATCACCCACAATACCATTGGGCAGGTATAGAATAACCAGAACAACCAGAATACCGAATCCCAATACATGGGCATGTGATATATACTTGGCCGCAACAT
>Ga0209633_10002599_pt1 | contig 17272 bp, 15 predicted proteins | sample Cruoilmetagenom1_FD_187290 | JGI IMG/M metagenome (GOLD analysis project Ga0209633, IMG submission 187290) | Oil polluted marine microbial communities from Coal Oil Point, Santa Barbara, California, USA - Sample 1 (SPAdes) (version 2) | ecosystem: Environmental > Aquatic > Marine > Oil seeps ... | reverse complement strand
ACCTGACCCGTTTGAAACAGTCAAAGCTGCTGAGATACTCATCAAAGAGGGCTTTGAAGTTTTTCCTTACACTACAGATGACTTAGTCGTAGCCAAGCGTCTAGCAGATGTGGGATGTAAGATCATCATGCCTTGGGGATCGATGATAGGTTCCGGAAAAGGACTGATGAATCCAGATAACCTCATAGCCATACGCAAGCAGTTTCCTGACTTACAGTTAGTCGTAGATGCAGGTATAGGCAAGCCCTCACATGCGACAGAAGCGATGGAGCTTGGGTATGATGGCGTACTTCTAAACTCCGCCATAGCGCTAGCACAAGATCCTGTGAAGATGGCAGATGCTTTTAGACTTGCAGTGGAAGCAGGACGTTTAGGGTATGAAGCAGGTACAATGCAAAAAAGAGAATTTGCTTCTCCTTCTACTCCAACTATTGGTACGCCATTTTGGCATCAGTTTGATTAATAATTTTGATTGTTTAGGTTTCCTTTTAAATTGAATTGAGGCGTTGTGTCTCTCTTCATTTTTTTTAGAAAAAAACGAAGCAAAAAAAGCGTCATCCCTCTCAAATCGCTCTGCTTTCAAGGGTGTTCGGGATGACAAGAACACGCTTTGCGTGATTAATAGAGGAAGAGAAAATATGAAATTCCCAAAATGTGACGAAACACCACTAGGCATCTACCCAGTAGTAGACAGAGCTTACAAACTAAAACCTCTTTATGAAGTAGGCATTACTACTGCTCAACTTAGAACCAAAGATGCATTTTCAGGTCAAGCCCTTGAAGATGAAGTGATAGAAGCCATCAAGATATCTGAAGAGTATAATGCAAGGTTTTTCCTCAATGACTTTTGGGAACTGGGCATCAAACACAACGCTTATGGCATACATCTTGGACAAGAAGACATCCAAGAAGCAGACGTGTCAGCTATACTGTATGCAGGGATCCGTTTAGGCATTAGTACACATACACCTAAAGAGATAGACATCGCTTTGGGATTTGAGCCATCTTACTTGGCTATAGGCCCTATCTATGAGCCTATCTCTAAGAAGCTAGTGTATGACACTGTGGGGCCAGAAGATCTTAAGCGTTGGGCTAAAAATGTGGATTATCCTATCGTGGCTATAGGTGGTATCACGATTGAAAACATTAGTAATGTCGTAGAGACTCACGCAGCTTCTGGCATAGCTATGATTTCAGATGTACTTGAAGATGGTGAGGTTTCAAAAAGTAGAACTTTAGCGCTTATAGAAGCTTTTGGGAAAATTTCCTAAAACACAACATAAATCATACACTCCATTCAATAATTAAGCATAATTATATGTTATTTAAAGTATAAGTCTTTATCAATCTCTCGGGGTGCCAATATTTGAAATAAAATATGGCTGAGACAAACAACCCGTCGAACTTGAACTGGTTAATACCAGCGTAGGGAAGAGAAGTAAGAAAATGATCTACTTCTCTCCTTGATATTTATTTTAAGGAAACAAAATGACATCCAAAACTTTAACACTTTCACTTATCACATCATTCGCACTTATGGGTACAACTACTTTTGCCGAAGAAGTTACACTTGACCCTATCGTTGTAAGTTCTGACTTTAGAGAGAAGAAACTCTCGGAAACTTCGAACACGGTCACTGTTATAGGTGAAGAAGAGATATATGATAAGGCGTCACAATCCTTTGTAGACATATTAGGTAATACAGCAAATGTGAACTTTTCTGCAGGTGGTTCAAAAGCTAAATTTATTCAAATCAGAGGTATGGGAGAAAGAGGTCAGTTTGAAACACCACTTAACCCTACTGTAGGATTGATGATAGACGGTATTGATTTTTCTAATGCAACTTTGGGTGCATCACTTTTTGATGTGAAGCAGATAGAAGTACTTAGAGGACCACAAGGAACTACGTTTGGAGCAAATGCTTTAGCTGGTGTAGTCAATGTAGAAAGTAATGAGCCTACAAAAGAGACTGAGGGACACTTAGAGGCAACAGTAGGAAACTATAATACAAGAGCTTTTGGTGCAGCTATAGGTGGAACACTGGTTGAAGATACTTTATTAGGTAGATTTTCTATTTATAAAAATGACAGTGATGGGTTTTACACAAATAGTTATTTAAATCGTGAAGATACAAATGGCTTAGATGAACTCACTGCAAAAGCAAAATTGAAGTGGCTTGTTTCAGAAAATCACACGATAGATTTTACCTTGGTACATATTGACAATGACAATGGCTATGATGTTTTTAATGAAACCAATAATAGAACAACACAATCAGATGAACCAGGTAGAGATACACAAAAAACAAATGCATTTTCTGTTAAATCAATGTATCAAGTTACGCCGGCCTTTCATCTAGAGAGTAGAGCAAGTTATAGTAAGTCAGAAATTGAGTACTCATATGATGAAGATTGGGCAAATGAGGGAAGCTACTATAAATCATTTGACCAATATTTAAGAGACAAAAAACAAATAGATTTAGATGTGAGAGTTGTATCTGATGAAGAAGGTAAAATTTTCAATCAAACAACTGCTTGGACAGTTGGCGCATACTATAAAAAATATGAGAGTGATCTAACAAGAAATAATACTTATTTTGCTGAGCCTTTCTTGAGTGATTATGAAGGTGAAAGTAAAGCCGTTTACGGTCAATTGGATATTGCTATCAATGATAAATTGACTTTGGTTTCTGGACTACGTATAGAGCAGTGGGAGACTACTTATAGTGATTCTGATGATGTGTCTTTTAATGATACAGAAAACCTTGTAGGTGGTAAACTAGGGTTAGAGTATAAAGCCAATACAGCGCAACTGTTTTATGTTACTTTATCACGTGGTTATAAGCCAGGAGGTTTTAATCCTGTCACAGATACAAGTGGGCTTCCAAAACAATATGAAACAGAATCTTTATGGAATGTTGACTTAGGTGTTAACGGAACATATTTAGAAGGTCAATTAACAAATAGAACAAATTTATTTTACGGGAAAAGAAAAGACCAGCAAGTTGGAACTTCTTATGTCACAGAGGGTTATAAATATACTGACTATATCACAAATGCAGAGAAGGGTACGTATTATGGACTTGAAACAGAGTTTGATTATCGTGCAAATGATGAGATCACATTTAATGCAAGTTTAGGACTGTTAAATGCAGAGTTTGATACATTCTATAACCCTGTTGATCTTGTTTCAAAAGATGGTAGAACGCCTGCACAGTCTCCAAAGTACCAATATAATCTTGGCGTAAACTACATGCTCTCTGAAAACTGGAATTTAAAAGGTAATGTAGAAGGAAGAGGGTCTTACTATTTTTCAAATTCTCATGATGAAAAATCTTCAGCATATCAGTTAGTAAATGCAAGTGTAGAATATATTCATGAAAACTGGTCCGCAACACTTTGGGGTAGAAACCTTGGTAATGTGGATTATCAAACAAGAGGGTACTACTTTGATAACTTTGGTACAGGTGATGCACTTTACACCCAACAAGGAAACCCAAGAACATTTGGTTTCACTCTAGGGTATGATTTCTAATCTATGCTATAATCCTGCATGATTAAAACTATACACTTATTACTACTATCTTTACTCCTTAGTATCACTGCAAATGCCAGTGATACTAAACCCACACTCACCATATATACTTACGATGCTTTCTCTGCATCTTGGGGACCAGCACCTAAAATAAAAACTGCTTTTAAAAAAGAACATAACTGCACGTTAAAGTTTGTAGGTGTCTCTTCATCCATCGGTGCTTTACGCAAGATACAGTTAGAGGGTAAGAAGACCAAAGCAGACATACTTTTAGGTCTAGACACAAGCATCGCTCAAGTGGCTAAAAAAACAGGACTTTTTGTACCTCACGAGCTCAATACTTCTTCTTTAGACTTGCCTGTACCTTATGAGGATGACACCTTCACAGCTTTTGATTACTCTTACTTTGCTTTTGTTTATGATGAAAATAGAGTGAAGAATGTACCAGACTCTTTTGAGGCGCTAGCTTCTATGCCAAAGGACTTTAAGATAGTCATACAAGACCCTCGTTCTTCTACACCCGGTCTAGGGTTACTCCTATGGGTGAAGTCTGTGTATGGAGACAAAGCCGGGGAGTACTGGAAGCGTTTATCTCCGTACATCTTGACCATCACTAAAGGTTGGTCAGAAGCGTATGGACTGTTTCTTAAAGGTGAGGCAGATATGGTACTCTCTTACACCACTTCTCCTGCCTACCACATCGTAGATGAAAACAAAACCAACATCAAGTCTGTTGCTTTTACGGACGGTCACTATGGGCAGATAGAAGTGGCTGCTATAGTCAAGAGTTCCAACCAAAAAGCCTTAGCCAAGCAGTTTTTAGCGTTTATGCACACGCAAACTTTTGCAGACATCATCCCCACAGCTAACTGGGCATACCCTGTCGTTAAAGGTGCAAAGTTACATCCAGCATTTGATACCTTACATAGACCAAAGTCTATGCTTTTGATGGATGGATCAACAGTAGAAGCTCAGAGGAAAGCTGTAGTAGATGAATGGCTGAGAGCCATAGCGAAGTAATGATGTTCAAAGGTTTGCTGAGGTTTAAAAGTGCCGTGTTACCAGGTATGCTTCTCTCTTTTACTTTGTTGTCTTTTGCTTTTTTACTCTTTTATACGCTTTATCTCTCACAAGATGGAGACATCTTTACAAGTATAGATGAGAGGATTTACGGACTATTAAAGTTTACACTTTACCAAGCTTTTTTGTCCACAGTACTTTCGCTAGCTGTTGGAATTCTACTCGCTTGGGCTTTAGCACATCAGTCGCAGTTTAAGGGCAGGGGTTTGTTGGTGGCTTTGTTTTCTTCTTCTTTGGTATTGCCTACACTTATCGTGGTGTTTGGACTCATCGGTATCTTTGGACGAAACGGCTACTTAAACCAAACAACTCTTTTCCTTTTTGACACTTCATTTGGCTCATACCTGTATGGTCTTGGGGGTATCTTGCTAGCACATACCTATCTGAATGCCTCTTTCGCTTCTCGTGCTTTACTGCACAGTTTTGAGTCCATCCCGAAAGAGAAATACAAGTTAGCCAAGAGTCTAAACTTCTCTGTATTTGAGAGGTTTTTGTATGTGGAGTATCCGGCTTTGAAGTCTACACTCTTGAGTATAGGCTCTACCATCTTTCTTTTGTGTTTTACCTCTTTTGCTGTGGTTCTACTTTTAGGAGGAAGCCCCAGCTACAACACGTTAGAAGTAGCCATCTATGAAGCGGTGAAACTTGACTTTGACATAGGGTTGGCACTGAAGCTAGCACTCATACAGTTGAGTATCTCAGCGGTACTTGTGGTATTTTCCTCTAGTTTTAGAGTAGGGCTTAGTAACCTAAAGACAAGCCATACCCTCATACCTTGGAGAGAGACAAAAACATTGCAGATAGTTCAGTGGCTTATTATCGGTGTATTTACACTTTTTTTTGTGCTACCTTTAGTAGTCATAGTCTTAGATGGCATAAGGGCTGACTTTACACGCATACTTGTTGAACCACTGTTCGTGAAGTCTTTTATGACTTCCATCATGTTGGCAACGGTCTCTAGCATATTGACCGTTATCATCGCTGTATTACTTAGTAACAGTAGACGAAACTTTAGCTTGTCAACAAGACTGGAAGATCATCCTTTCTCTAAAGTGTTGAACGCCATTATAGCCTTCTCCGGTAACTTGTATCTAGCCATTCCCTCATTGGTTTTGGGTTTAGGGTTTTTTCTGATGTCTCAGAAGTATGATGGTTCACCGCTACTTTGGTCTACGCTTGCACTTCTTACTGCCAATGTCTTGATGTCTTTGCCTTTTGCGCTTTCTGTCCTAGCACCTGCCATGCAAAAAACTGCACAGCGCTACGATAAACTGGCTTTTTCTTTAGGACTAACAAAGAGACAACGATGGTTTTATGTGGAGTACCCTTACTTGAAGTCCGCCCTTGCATATGTGTTTGCCTTGGCTTTTTGTTTTTCACTAGGAGATTTAGGTATCATAGCACTCTTTGGATCGGATGAGTTTACGACACTGCCATGGTACTTGTACCAACTGATGGGATCATACCGTACCACAGATGCAGCGGGAGTGGCATTGGTACTTTTGGTGCTTGTATTGACTGTTTTCATTTTATTGCCAAGACTATTTAGGAGTGAGCGTGTTAAAAGTAACTAACTTACAATACCAGTACAAAAATGCAGAAAATATCTACAGCTATGAGTTGGAAGTAAAGCCTCAAGAGGTGGTAGCCATTCTGGGACAGAGTGGGTCTGGGAAGTCTACACTTCTTGACATTGTAGCAGGGTTTGTGGAACCAAGTGCAGGCTCAGTGATTTTGGATGAGGAAGAACTCATAGGCTTACCTGTAGAGAAACGCCCCATTACCATACTCTTTCAAAACCATAATCTTTTTGAGCACTTAAGCGTACAAAAGAACATCTTGTTAGGCGTCTCTAAAGTCCTCAAAGACAGCATCGAAGAGGTAGAAAAAGTCCAAGCTATCTTAAAAGAAGTGGGACTAGAAGAACACGAACATAAACTCGCTTCCAAGCTTTCTGGTGGACAGCAACAGCGTGTGGCACTAGCTCGCGTTCTCATACGAAGAGAACCCATTTTACTGCTAGATGAACCCTTTACCGGACTAGATGAAAAGACACGCCTAGAGATGCTAGACTTAGTAAAGAAGATAACTTTAGAACACAACCTACATACCATCATGGTCACCCATGAAGTAGAAGACTGTGAACGCATAGCTAACAAGATCTACGAGATGCAAGACCATAGTCTAGTAGCACGATGATAGGGCTACTGCAAGCGCATCCATTTTTTACAGATAAGCGCATAGACTCTTGTACGCGTTTAGAACATCAAGGCTATTGTAATGAAAACTATTTGCTTATCGCAGATGGCGTTAAGTACATAGCCCGTAAACTCTTACGTGATGATATAGATAGAGTATTTGAATGGAAAGTACAGAACTTAGCATATGAGCTAGGTATCACCGCAGAGCCATTGGTTTTTGATGATAATGGCTTTATGTTGTTTGAGTTTTTAGAGGGCGAACATAAGCGTAAACTAGATGAAGTAGAGTTAAAACTTTTAGCTAAGAATTTACAAAAACTACACAACATTAGTGTAGATGCAAAACCTATAGCGTTACAGATAGAAGCTAAAACAGATGAAGTAAAAAAAGCTTTTGGAACTATAGAAAAATACAAAAAAGAGTATGTACTCTGTCACAATGACTTAAACCCACAAAATATCTTTTTCTCAAATGATATAAAGTTTATAGATTGGGAATATGCAGGTGTGAATGACAGGTATTTTGATTTGGCTTGTGTTTGTGTGGAGTTTGGATTGAATGATGAAATGCAAGATTTATTTTTGAATGTTTATTTTGGAGATGAAGATTTTGTTTTAGCAAAGTTGAAGTCTTATAAAGTAATTTATAGCGCCTTATGTGAGGAGTGGTTTAACTCCTCTGTTTGATACTTTTAAAAGCCACTACCTGCATGCATCATACCTCCACCTATAAAGTTCGCTGTCATGGCATCCATACTAGATATATGTGCAATGAGCCACTGAGGAACAACTTCTATAAAATACATTTTGAGTATTTTGATCTCTCTACTCTTTTGCCAAGCATCAAAGACTTCATTCATCTGTTGCAATGCCTTGTCATGTGCTTCTTTATGCATAGGGAAAGGGGGAAACTCCGCTTCTATCATCTCTACTTCTTCTGTAGTGAAATGTTCCACTGTGTGTGCTATCCACTCTTGATAGAGTTTATCTACCTTGTCTACAGTACTAGTACCTTTTTCAAAAGCAAGTATCTCTTCAAAAAGCTGATTGATAATATCAACTTCTTCACCATGGGTGTTGTTCATAAAGTCTTGTGAAACTTGAGGTATCTCTTCAGGGGATATAAGCATGGTCATCCTTTGATCGTTTTGATGTATCATAGCAGAGAAATTTGACTATGGAATTGACGATAGTCAAGATGGGAATAAGTATTTGGAATTATTATTATTTGAATAGCAAATAAAAATATGTTATACTTTCATCAATAATAAAAAGGAATGGTATGTCAGAGATAGATAAAATATTGGTGGATGTTTTAGCTTTTAACCCTACAGATAAACTACAACTTGTAGATAAAATATTAGCATCACTTCAGCCTACGAATAATGGTGTAGAAACGCTATGGGGAAATGAATCAGAAGAGAGAATAACAGCTTATAATGAGGGACGTGTCTCTTCCATAGATGAAGACGAAGTACTGAAAAAGTATAGTCAATAATGATGCATGCTATTCAGTTTTTAGAATTGGCTCAAAGTGAGTTAAATGATACATTTGAGGCTTATGAATATCAGAAAGACAATCTAGGATATGCCTTTGTACAGGAAGTTAAGAATACACTTAACCTTATAAAAACCTATCCTGACGTATGGTCAAAAAGCTCTACACATACAAAAAGATGTTTAGTAAAAGGTTTCCCTTATGGAGTCATATATCAGAAGTATGATGGTGTTATTATCGTAGTAGCGATCATAAATCTACGTAAAAAGCCAATACACTGGGCTTCAAAGAGTGTTTCTGAATACTCAAACTGTCGTATTTCTATTCTTCCTGATACCATGTATATAAGGTAACGGTGATTAGAGAGTAGTATTGACTACTCCACCGTCACACTCTTAGCCAAGTTTCTAGGCATATCTACATCATTTCCAAGTCTCACAGAAATTTCAAGTGCAAGTAACTGTGTCACTACCATCATCTCAAAAAACTCTAACATAGGATGAGAATCATACTTAGTTTGTATGAAGTCATCTGCCAATTCAAATGGCTCTGGGGAGATAGCTAATATAGTTGCATCTCTGGCAGAAAGTTCTTCAACATTTGATTTGATCTTTTCGTAGTGCATAGATTTTGGCATGAGAGCGATTGTAAAGAGTTCAGAATCTGCAAGGGCAATAGGACCGTGTTTCATCTCTCCTGCAGGGTAACCTTCTGCATGAAGGTAAGAGATCTCTTTAAGTTTTAATGCACCTTCAAGTGCAAGTGGGAAGAAGATGTCTCTCCCTATGAAAAAGAAACCATGACCATGCAGATAACGTTTAGAAAGCCTGTGTATTCTTTCATGCAGTTTATCATCTACTTGAACTGCTTTAGGCGCATGCAACATAGCAGATATTTCACGTTTAAGGATATCGTCTGATACTGTTTCTTTGATCTGACCAACATAAAGCGCGAGCATCCAAAGTGTCATACTTTGTGTAGCAAAAGCCTTGGTACTAGCAACACCTTTCTCGATGCCGGCTCTTGTTAAGATGGCAGCATCACTTTCGCGGACGATGGAAGAGTTGTCTACATTACAGATACTTAACGTTTTCATACCAGCTGCTTTAGCCATCTTAAGTGCTTCAAGAGTATCTGCAGTCTCTCCACTCTGTGAGATGGTGATAAAGAGTGTTTTATTGGTTAAAAAGGGTTCTTTGTATCTAAATTCTGATGCGATCTCCACATCACAACGCATCTTACCTATACGTTCAAAAAGATAAGAACTGGCAAGTGCAGAGTTGTAGCTGGTACCACAGGCACAGATAGTGATGGCATAGATACCGTCAAAGAAATCTTTAGGAAGCTCTTCGAAATTGATAGAGTCATCAAGTACACGCCCCATCATCGTCTCACCCATCACGCGACCTTGCTCATAGATCTCTTTTTCCATAAAAAATCTATAACCGTCTTTTTGTGCTAATACTTTGTCTGCTGTGAGTGTTTGTTTAGTAAAACTTTTTTCGCCATTGGCATCAAAAAGTTTTACTTCACCTTCTTTTGCATAGCCATACTCACCATCTTCAAGATAGTACACTTCAGTGGCTTTTCCAATGATAGGAGTATCTGAAGATGCAAAGTAAACATCATCACCATTAAAACCTATAAGCATAGGTGAACCATTTTTAGCAAAATAAATGGTATCAGGGTCAGCTTCAGTGATGAGAAGGGTTGCATAAGCACCTTCTAGTCTTTCAATAGTCTGTTCGAATGAAGAGAAAACAGAGTCTGCATTAGCATTTTTATGATTTTTTTCAAAAAGATGTACGATCGTTTCCGTATCAGTTTGACTTAAAAAGGTCACACCATCTGCTTGTAACTCCTCTTTTAATTCTTGGTAGTTCTCTATGATGCCGTTATGTACTACATAAGAGTATGCACCAAGGTGAGGGTGAGCATTAAGCTCTGTTGGTTTACCATGAGTCGCCCATCGTGTATGTCCGATAGAGATGCCAAAACCTTCCGTATGATATGCTTTTGTTTTTTCTCTAAGGTTTGCTAGTTTACCTATGGCTTTAAACTGATTAAGTTTATCACCTTCAATGACTGCGATACCTGCTGAGTCATATCCTCTGTATTCTAGCTCTTGAAGTCCATCAAGCAGTATCTCTTTTTTTTCATTTTTTCCTAAGTACCCTACTATTCCACACATTCTTTATCCCTTAGTTAGTTTTTCTATTATTGTATCAACATTATGGCAAAAGTTTCCATTCTTCTCGATGAGAAACATATCTCTGGCACGATTTTTAAGTGTGTGCACTTTCGCTGTAACAATGTCTATGCCCATTTCATCAAATAAGTCGATAATGTAAGAGAGTAACCCTTTTTGGTTTTTGGTATTGAGATGCATAATGGCATAGGTTTGAGAGTGTTCGCAGTCTATGTCTATCTCATCTTTTTCGATGTTGGCATTCAACGGGATATCATTGATTGCATCAGTAAAAGATTTGTCTATGATCTCTTCTAAAAAACCCACCTCTTCTTCATTGATAGTTTCAGAAAAGTCTATCTTGAAGTACTTGAGTCCATTAAAGAGTTTACATATATCCATATTGACCACGTCAATATTAGAGAGTTTTCCTAGCAGATAACTAAGGTTAAAAGACTCTTTTCGGATGATCTCTATGGTTAAATGTTTTTTATTGCTAATCGTGTACGTATATGATTTTGTTTCAAATGCCTCTTGGGTGATCGCGAGTATACGTTTGGGTGTATAACGTAAAAAAAGTAAATTTGAAGGGATGGACATGATTTTATTTTGTTGGGTACGGGTAAACAGATTAAAGGCTTTGTGACGCTTGAGAGAAGCTATCTTTTTTGAACGTTTTTCTGCTTCATTTAGTCTTTTTGTCTGTCCTAATACTTCAACAGAACGTTTATAAAGTGTACGTATGAGTTTTGCAGAAAAAGAGTTATAGATGTCATTACCCACACCGGACATATCTGCATAGCTTAAAATGTATATCATGTCTAAAAGCTTTTGTGTTTTAAAGTGAGAAGCAAAAGCTAAAATAACACTCTCAGAATATAGGTCTTCACGCTGTGCCACTTTTGACATAAGTGTGTGGTAGTGTATGAGTGTCTCCCCCATAGCGATAAGCGTATCATCTACATGGAGTTTACCTGCAAATATCTTAAACAAAGATGCCCCTACATAATGATGATCTCTGCGTCTTCCTTTTCCTGCATCATGTAAAAAGACAACCAATTTCAGCATTGCTTTTTCATCAGCACTCAAGCTATGCCAAAGATTTAAGATAAATGCATCTTCTATGTGTTCTAAGTGGTAGACACAACGAAGAGAATGTGTATCCACTGCATATTGGTGGTACCCATCAAACTGTGGTAAATCTACCACTTTTTTGATAGGGGGTATTGTATACTTAAGTAGTTTTGCATAAGACAAAGCGGATAAGATAGAGTAAGTGTGAGGTTTATAAAAAAGCTTCGCAATGGTCTTGTATAGCGTATCATCCAGTCGTTCAGGTTTTTTTATGTTTGTGAGTTGTTGTAAGAGTGTGGGATGGGCGTAAAAAGGTTTAGAGGCATTTTTAGTTAGTTGTAAGAGAACACTATTTAAATTTTTTGTACGTTTATGAGGGTAGACATAGTTTTTGTTAGTATTTTCTTTTTTATACTCATGTGTAAGTGCATCAAGCCATATCATGCTGTAAAGTCTGATGGTCTTCAAACTTCCTATCACTTTGGAAGCAAAACGCATGTGGTCTTTCTTGTTCATCTCATAGCCTAGAAGTTGTGCGATGTCTGGTATGAGGTCAAGCCGTAGTTTATCCTCTTTTTTCTTTGCTACAAGGTGTAAGGCAGAACGCACACGAAACAAAAACTCTAAAGCTATGCGAAAGCTTTTGTACTCTTTTTCTTTGATGATGTTTGAGGGGAGGGATTTGATGTTGTCTGTATTATAGAGTACTTTTCCTACCCAGTAGACAAGGTTGGCATCACGAAATCCACCTGCACCATCTTTGAGGTTTGGTTCCATCGTGATGGGGTATTTGGTGTGTTTACCAGCTTGTTCTTCAAGTTTTAAATCTATGAAGCCCTTTACATCATCATGACGTATCTGAGTGATGGCATTTTGTGTTTCTGTCCAGATAAAGTTTGAACCCTCGATGAATCTAGACTCTATAAGGGCTGTTTTTATGGTGATATCAGTTTTGGAGACTTCCAAGAGCTCTTCTACTGTATGTACACGGTGACCCAACTTTAAGCCTGTGTCCCACAAGATGTAGAGCATTTTTTCTATCATTTCTTTACTGTTATAGCCTGAGACTTCTTTGTAAACTATCATTAAGTCGATGTCGGAGTGGACACACAACTGTTCACGCCCATAAGAACCTAAAGCCACGAGAGCCAAAGGGATGGAGTTTGTCATAGGGGCATAGTCGCCAAACATGTCTCTTTTGGCTACTTTGTAGACAAGTTTTAAGATGGAGTCTATCTTCTTTGTGTGCTTGACGAGGAAATCTTTTCCTCCAGAGGTAGCAAAAGTCTCTTCCAATGTATCAAAATAATTTTTGATCTCTTTTTTTAGTACTTTTGCTATCTCAAAATCTGCTGCGTTTTCGTACAGTAGTGCTTCTATCTCTGCTTTTACTTTATCCACTTAGTAACTCCTAATCAATTATTGATATAATAGCAAAAATAACTAACGATGGACTATTGTAGATGGATTTAGTAGAAAAAGTACGCAACAAAGTAAGACTCACCCAAGAAGATGGTGAAGCGCTCTATGACTTGGACCTTTATACATTGGGTGAACTTGCAGACAACATCCGTAAAGAAAAGTATGGTAACAAGTCCTACTTCAACATCAACCGTCACATCAACCCTACCAATGTCTGTGCAGATGTATGTAAGTTTTGTGCCTACTCAGCAACTAGAAAAAACCCTCTCCAGTACACTATGAGCCATGAGAAAATACTTGAAATTGTAGATAACTCAGTGAAAAATGATGCCAAAGAGATGCACCTAGTCTCTGCACATAACCCTAACGATGGGGTAGAGTGGTATATGGGAGCTTTTAGAAAGATCAAAGCCAAATACCCAGACTTACACGTCAAAGCGATGACAGCAGCAGAAGTAGATTTTATCACACGTGAGTACGGACATAGCTATGATGAAGTGTTGGACATGATGATAGAAAATGGGGTAGACTCCATGCCAGGTGGTGGAGCAGAAATCTTCGATGAAGAGGTACGTGAATACCTCTGTAAAGGTAAAGTGACTTCATCTCAGTGGCTTGATATCCATGAAAAGTGGCACAACAGAGGAAGAGAATCAAATGCAACAATGCTCTTTGGTCATGTAGAGACGAGAGCACATCGCATAGACCATATGATACGTCTACGTGACCTTCAAGACAGAACAGGTGGATTTAATGCCTTTATACCACTGGTGTACCAAAGAGAAAACAACTACATGAAAAACTGTAATTTTCCTTCAGGTCAAGAGGTACTTAAAACCTATGCGATAAGCCGTATCATGCTTGACAATATTCCTCATATAAAAGCCTATTGGGTCACTGCTTCAATTAATCTGGCTCTTATAGCCCAAGAGTTTGGATGTGATGATTTAGACGGTACCATAGAAAAAGAGTCTATTCAGTCAGCCGCAGGTTCTGAAGGGGCACATGGTATGCCATTAGATGACTTTATCGCGCTTATTAAAAATGCTGGCTTTACACCAGTAGAACGGGATAGTCTGTATAATGAGCTAAAAGTATATGCCTAACAAGATCTACTACCCCTACGAGGAATATAAACAAGACCTACAGGTACTTACACAAAAAATAGACCAACCTTTTGATGCTATACTAGGCATAGCACGAGGTGGTTTGTCAATGGCTCAGATGTTAGGGGAGTATTACGACCTAAGAGAAGTCTACAGCATCAACACTATAGGCTATGAAGATACACAGAAAAAAGAGTCTGTTGAGGTGTTTAACATTCCTGAATTAAAAGAAGCCAAGACGGTACTTTTAGTTGATGACATTGTAGACTCGGGAGATACATTGGCAGAGGTTTTAGCAGTGTTAAACAGTAGATATCCACAAGTTACTTTCCTTGTAGCCTCACTATTTTATAAAAAAACTGCTAAAATAGCACCTAACTGGTATGTAAAAGAACCAAAAGGCTGGATAGAGTTTTTTTGGTCTGTTGATTTAAGGAATTAAAATGGTATTAATGATAGATAACTACGATAGCTTCACTTATAACGTCGTACAGTACTGCCGTGAACTAGGGGCTGACTTGAAAATCATCCGTAATGATGAGATGACTATAGATGAGATAAAAGCACTTCATCCTGAGAAAATTATACTCTCTCCTGGACCAGCTACACCAGATGATGCAGGGGTAACACTTGAGGTGATCAAAGCATTTGCAGATACAACACCTATATTTGGCATCTGTCTTGGGCATCAGAGTATCGCTCAAGCTTTTGGTGGTGAGGTGATACGTGCTAAAAATATGATGCATGGAAAAACATCACAAGTAGCTGTTGACTGTGAAACACCTATCTTTAAAGATTTACCCCCAGAATTTAGAGCCACACGTTACCACTCACTCACTGTTAACAAAGACAACTTGCCAGAAAACATTATGGCTACTTCTCACAGTATGGATGATGATGAGATCATGTCTTTACAGATAAAAGGCAAACCTATCTACGGTGTGCAGTTTCACCCAGAATCCATCATGAGCGAACACGGGCATGAGATGCTCGACAACTTCTTGAAACTCTAATATGAAAAAACAGCACATACTTTTTGCAAGTTTTTTGTATGTTTGTGCAGTACTATACTTAGCCATCACTACCCCCATTAGCCCACACGAGGCTAAGATATTTTACACTTCTGAAGACTTAGTATCTCAACTTATGCACTGGGGAGACAGCTTAGTAGGTGGATTTATAGGCTTGAGATTTTTCTTCATTTTGTTAGGGTTAATTTCTATAATGTTGTTTTACAAGTTAAGTAGAGAGCATTTTATCAAGAAAGAGGATGCTTATGTAGCTACTGTTATTTTCATGTTTCTCCCTGGCATATTGACAGCAGGGGTACTTGTGAATGTCACTATTCTTGTGTTGCCACTGGTACTATTTTTTGTGCTCATGTATGAAAGAGGACATTTTTGGTTCTTACCCTTTGTGATGTTGGCACTTTTTTTCATTCATGAAGCATCCATCATATTTTTTGTGGCACTCCTTATTTATGGGCTTGTTCACAAAGATAAAAAGTTATCTATCATGTCCGCAGCCTTTCTCATTGCCTTTGTATATTTTGCTAAAGGCATAGAGATAGGAGGCAGACCTTCAGGACATTTTGTGGAGGTATTTGGGCTCTATGCATCCGTATTTTCTCCCTTGCTGTTTCTTTATTTTTTTTATGCCTTGTATCGCATTTTACTACGAGAGAAGAAAACATTACTTTGGTATATTTCTTTTACCGCTTTAGCATTTTCATTGTTGTTATCCATAAGACAACGCGTCTATATTACCGATTTTGCACCTTATGTCACCATCTCTATCATCGTGATGCTAGATGTGTTTAACAACTCTGTACGTGTTCGTCTACCAGAGTTTCAAAAGCAGTACAAAAGAGGTTTTTATGTGGTACTTGCATTTTTAGCTTTAAGTGTTTCTGTCATTATTTTTCACAAACTCACATATGAGCTCGCATCTGACCCTAGTAGACACTTCGTAAAACGTATTTATGAGCCTTATTATTTAGCAAAACAGTTAAAAAAAGAAGAAGTTCCCTGTTATGAACATAGCAGAGGAAAAGAACGTTATCAGCTAAGATATTATGGTATTCTTCTTTGCAATAACTACTAAAAAAACTGTTTCTAAAATACACAATATTTTCTTTCTTCTTATGATTTAAATCACCTAAACGAAACTTAAATCTAACTACTGCTAAACTCATGGGAACTAAACTAAAGGAGAACTCGATGGCTCAAAAGGCGATTAGAGAATATGACGCAAAGTCAATCTTGGCAAAGCACTGGGATAAGTATTTCCCGGACTTTACATATGCATATGAAACTGTAATGGTTCAAAATGGAGCAGACTTAACAGAAGCTGCAAAAACAAATGCATGGTTAAACGAAAAAACATTGGTTGCAAAACCAGATATGCTTTTTGGTAAAAGAGGTAAAAATGATTTAGTTCTTTTTAGAGATGCTAAACCAGGTGATGTTTCTTTAGCAAAAGCTACTAGCTGGATTGACGAAAAGTCAAGTACAGAGCAAAAAGTATATTTCTCTTTTGATGGTGATACACCAACAGGTGAACCATCAGTTGATAAGTTGACTCACTTTGTAGTTGAGCCATTCACACCACATGCACAAGAAGAAGAGTATTATATCTCTGCTACATGTGTAGGTGATGACGATATGCTTTACATGTCTGCTGAAGGTGGAATGGAAGTTGAAGAGGGTTGGGAAGAAAAGGTAACTGAAGTTGCTTTTGCTATTACTGACACTGAAGAACAAATCGCTAACAAAATTAGAGCAAATGTACCTTCGGATGTTGCAGAAAAAGACAAAGCTGCTTATGCTGATTTTGCAATTGGTTTCTTTAAAGCGTACCGTGAGTTAAACTTTGCATACCTTGAGATCAACCCATTTGTAATGCAAGGTGACAAGATCGAGCTTCTCGATATGGTTGCTAAACTAGATGATACAGCTGGATTTATGATGGTTAATGAGTGGGGAGATGTTTCTTACCCAACAGCATTTGGTATGGAAGACAAGTCTCCAGAAGAAGAAGCAGTAGAGCTTGCTGACTCTAAAACAGGTGCATCTTTAAAACTTACTATCCTTAAGCCAGAAGCTAGAATCTGGACAATGGTTGCAGGTGGTGGTGCTTCAGTTGTTTACGCTGATACTATTGCAGACAT
>Ga0209633_10002598_pt1 | contig 17275 bp, 11 predicted proteins | sample Cruoilmetagenom1_FD_187290 | JGI IMG/M metagenome (GOLD analysis project Ga0209633, IMG submission 187290) | Oil polluted marine microbial communities from Coal Oil Point, Santa Barbara, California, USA - Sample 1 (SPAdes) (version 2) | ecosystem: Environmental > Aquatic > Marine > Oil seeps ... | reverse complement strand
ATGTGTTAATCTGGTATGGACAAAATCGGTTTTTGAAAGTGGAATAACTTGGGTTTTATCTTGTAAGCTCCGAAAAGAATCAGAAAAAATAATACGATCATAGTCAACTTCATAACCTATTCTGGTCTCATCTTGTTGATTTCTAATCCGCTTCTTAGTGTCTCCAAAACGTTTTAATGAGAGTAACTGTTCCCAATTCATGGATGTTAATTTTTTTTTGCAAGGTAGTTTATTCTACTTTAAATTTATGAAAAGCGAATACAACAATATAAAAACTCTGGGTAAACTTATTGGTTAGAATTTTTCAAAAAAAATCAACCTTACCGGTTGATAAATTATATTTCGCACCAACAATTTTTATTTCACCACTTTTTTCCATTTCATTTAAAACGGCACTTTCATTTCTAATTCTTTCAATGGTTAATTTTACATTTATATCAGCAACTTGCTCAATTTCCTTTTCAGAATAGGTATCCGTTTTAGGTTCAATTTGTTTTACTGCAGGTTCTATCTTATTTAATAATGCCGTTATATTGCCCAATTCTACATGTTTACAGGCTGCTGTAACCGCACCACAACTTGTGTGACCCAACACCATGACCAATTTAGACCCAGCAACTTTACAAGAATACTCTAAAGAACCTAACATATCTTCATTTACAATATTACCAGCTACTCTCGCACAAAAAACATCGCCAATACCCTGGTCAAAAATAAGTTCAGTAGGCACCCTTGAATCTATACAGCTCAATATTACCGCAAAAGGATATTGCCCTTTAATTGTTTCTTGTACTTGTTGTTGAAGGTCTCTTTGTGCTTTAATATTTTGTACAAAACGCTCATTTCCTTCTACTAAAATTTGATGTGCCAGTTGTGGAGTTAGATTGGCTTGTGTAACTTTTGTATGTGCTTTCATTTTTTTGAGTTTAATTTGTTTTTTCAATGTTATTATATATCCATTTTAAACAATCATTAAAAGTGTCAAATAATTGTTCTTTTGGTACTAAATCAGGAATAATATCTATTCGTTCTAGTAAATATTTAGGTTGTTTTAAAATATTCACTAACAACACTTTTTTATTCTGATTTACCAATTCTACTAAGGCATCTTCTAAGGCATATAAACCAGATTGGTCAATATATTGCATACGTCCCATTCTAATAATAACCATTGTAGCGGTATCCGGAATTTGATTCATTAGTTGTTGGAAATCGCTAGTAGATCCAAAAAATAACGGGCCTTTGATGTGTTTGATAAATACTTCTTTTTTCAATTCTTCAGGAAAATCAATTTCATCAGACCATGCTTTTTCTTTGAGGAGTGATTTTACATCAGAACGTTCTGCCGTTAAATCTCCAATCTTTTTCATAAACATTAGCGATGCTATTACTAAGCCGATTCCAACCGCATACACAAGGTTCCAAACAGATGATAATACTAAAACCACCATCATAATTATTACTTCTTGTCTAGGTATGTAGGGTATTGCTTTTAAGCCCTTATAATCCATGACACCAATACCAACGGTTATTAAAATTCCAGCCAACACCGCTGCCGGAATTTGAGATGCAACAGGCCCTAATGCTAATAAAATAACAAGCAATAAAACACCAGCCATCATACCAGACAATCTTGTCTTACCTCCCGCATTAATATTAACTACTGTTCTAATAGTTGCCCCTGCTCCGGGTAAGCCTCCAAAAATTGCTCCAATACTATTACCAATACCTTGTCCTATCAATTCTTTGTTTGGCTTGTGTTTTGTTTTGGTCATATTATCTGCCACTACAGACGTTAATAAAGAATCAATGGCTCCTAAAAGGGCAAGTGTCAAAGCCGTAAAAATGTAAGGGCTGATACTGTTCAAACTAAAAGCTGTAAAAATTTCTAAATTAAGCTTTGGTAGCCCACTCGGAATCTCTTCAATAGGTCTGTAATTTAATTTAAAACCAATGGCAATTCCAGACATTACCAATAATGCCACCAGTGTGCTTGGTACTTTGGTGGTTATTCGTTTAAAACCATAAATAATAATGATGGTACCTAAAGCCAACAACAATTCTAACCAATTTATATTTTTTAATGCTCTTGGTAAAACTTTTATAGCACCTAAAACTCCAGACGCTTCTTTACTCGCTAAGGTCTGCGATTCTTTAAGTATTTGGTCTTGCGAAATATTCTCTGCTCTTTTTACCGTTTCTTTAAAATCTTCCAACACCAAAATTCCTTCTCCGGCTTCTTCCTTTAGAATATTATCTAAAATTATTTCTTCAGCTTGAGGTTTAAATTGACTTACAAACTCTGTATCTTCTTTAGGATAGTAACCTATAGATGGTAATATTTGAGTCACTAGAATAATAACACCAATCGCTGTCATAAATCCTGAAACTACGGGATAGGGTATATATTTTATGTATTTACCTAAGCCTATAAAACCTAAACCTATTTGCATTAACCCTGCTAGTAGAAAAATGGTTAAAATAGCAGGTAATGCTTTGGCAACATCACCATCAAAAGCAGCAACTATTCCTGCTATAACCACCATGCTTACTGCTGTCATAGGAGCTGTTGGACCAGAGATTTGGGTATTTGTACCCCCAAAAAGTGCTGCAAAAAAACTTACAATAATGGCTCCGTATAGACCGGCACTTGGCCCAAGACCAGAACTTACACCAAAAGCTAATGCCAATGGTAATGCAACAATACCTGCAGTAATACCACCAAACATATCACCTTTAAAGTGTTTAAAATCGAATAAATTTTTCATAAATTATGATTGAATTGTTTTAAATACTAAATCGTTATAAAAGGAAGAAACAACATCTTCATTTTTTTTGTCATCTATTAAAACAGGAAAATGTTTTGCAAAGAAGCGTTGTTGATGCACCCCTTCTAAGACAGAAGATATTAACATATGAGGGAATTTGTATGAGGGGTTAATATTTAGAACCATGGCACTAATTCTATCAATCAACTTAATATAGACTTTAAAAAAACCTTTTTCATTTTCATCATCAACCTCCTTGGTATAAAAAGTTTTTATAGATTCTGAGATTACGATTTCGTTTAAAAATATTTCATTAATATGGGTAAAATCACTGTCCTCTGTTACTTTTTGTGTAATAATATTTAACGCTTTTTCTAATTTTATCGATGCTGATTCTATATTCGCCGTTGCAAAAACTATTTTATATTCCAACCAGTTCCAATACCAGCAAGTTAAATAGAGCAAAAGCATATGCTTATTTTCAAAATACCTATAAACACTACTTTCTGGAGAAGTCATTTTTTCTCCTAATTTTTTAAAAGTAAAAGCTTCAAATCCAAGTTCGTTTATCAACATAATACTATTGGTCACAATGCTTTTACCTAAGACCGAAGATTCAGGGTTTTTTAAATACAGAGCATCACTTACATTTATATTAATGTGTAGACTTTTCATGGTTCAAATTATAATGCTTGCAAATATAATAGTATTACTATCAATTTTGCAAGTAAAAATACTTTTTTATTTTATCCTATCGTTTTTCCTTAACATTAAGGTAATCTAAGCATAACAAATTTTTAATTTTTGATTAACCTAAGCTTTACATTAGTGTTCTTTATTTGCAGTATAAATTTTAAACAAAATAATACAAACAAAAATTAAAACAAAATGAACAAATTATTTTATGTACTAATTGTAGGGCTATTGATAGTTTCATGTACAAGTAATGATAACGGTGGTGGAATTATTATCCCTCCAACTGTAGATACAGTACTTAAAGGTGTTATTTCAGAAGATAAAACTTTAACAAAAGATAAAATCTGGGAATTAGATGGCAGAGTTACCGTTGCAAGTGGAGTTACGTTAACTATTGAAGGAGGTACTATAATAAAAGCATTCGCCGGTTCTGGCAGTCAGGCATCTACACTTATCATAGCAAGAGGTGGTAAAATTGATGCTCAGGGAACTTCAGCAGCACCCATTATTATGACATCTACATCTGATAATATTAGAGTAGGAGAAACGATTGGTACGAATCTTTCAGAAAACGATAGAGGTCTTTGGGGCGGATTAATAATTTTAGGTAAAGCACCAGGTTCATTTAAAGGGGATGTTTCTGAATTACAAATTGAAGGTATTCCACCTACAGATACTAATGGTCTCTTTGGTGGTAACGATGCTTCCGACAATTCTGGTACTATTAAGTATGTCTCTATCCGTCACGGTGGCGTTGAATTGAGTCCTGATAATGAGATTAATGGTCTTACTCTAGGTGCAGTTGGGAGTGGTACTGTGATTGATCATGTTGAAGTTATTGGTAATGTAGACGATGGTATTGAATTTTTTGGAGGTACCGTAAATGCTTCGAATTTATTAGTTTGGGCAGCAGGAGATGATGGTTTGGATATAGACCAAGCATATGCTGGAACAATTACAAATTCAATGGTAATTTTAGGTTCAGTATCTGATCATGGATTAGAAATTGATGGTCCTGAAGGTTCTGCTACAGGTCAATTTACCTTAGATGGTATTACTTTAATTGGCAACACAGATACTCCAAATGGAGAATATGCTGATTATAGAAGTAAAGCTATGGGTACTACTAAAAATGTATATGCTTATGGATTCAAATCAGAATCTGATATTGAATTAGACAAAGAGAATAATGTGGCACAAAATTATAATGATGGGCTTTTAAGTTTTGGCACCTGGCAGATAGTTTTACCTGATAATGTTACAGACGTAAAATCATTATTTAAAAATACAGATCCCAATGTTACTGTTACCGGTTTCGGTGATACCGCTACGGCTGTAACTGAAGGTTCTCAAACTGTTGGAGCAGACGCTTCAGTATTTTCTTGGACATTTGCTAGTGCAAAAGGAGCCTTTTAAAATTCTGCAGAAGTCTAATATATTATCAATCGCTAAATCAATTGCTCGTTTCAAAAATGGAACGAGCAATTGATTTGTTAAAATTATTTTATGAAAATTAAATTTACGTTAATTATATTCTTAAGTTTATGTATTTACTCGATAAATGCACAAAAAGGAACATTATCTGGAATTGTAAAAGATACAGAAGTAAATGACATTTTGCCATTTGCTAATATTTTTGTTAAGAATACAGAAATTGGAACTACTTCAGATTTTGAGGGTGCATATAGTTTGTCACTAAATGAAGGCAGTTACACTATAATATTTAAGTTTTTAGGTATGGAAACTATAGAAGTAACGGGTGTTGTAATCAAATCTGATGATGTTACAAATCTAGATATAAGTTTAAAACCAGCCTCGAATACGCTTCAAGAAGTGGTAATTACGGCAGAAACAGCACAAAATACGGAATCGTCAGTACTAAATGTACAAAGAAGGTCTGTTAATTTGTTAGATGGATTATCTGCTCAAAACTTTAAAAAATTAGGTGCAAGTGATTTAGCCGCGGCTGTTAAAAGTGTTCCTGGAGTTTCCGTTCAAGGAGGTAAATATGTATATGTAAGAGGTTTAGGTGATCGGTATACCAAAACCATTTTAAATGGTGTTGATATTCCAGGATTAGACCCGGATAGAAACACCATACAAATGGATGTTTTCCCAACAAATATTTTAGACAATATTATGGTAGTTAAATCTGCAACAGCTGATTTGCCTGCTGATTTTACTGGAGGTATCGTAAATATTGTGACAAAAGAATTTCCTGCAAAAAAAGAATTTAGTTTCTCAGTTAGCGGTTCGTATAATTCCAAAATGCATTTTAACTCAGAATATTTAGATTATAATGGAGGAAGTACAGATTTTTTAGGTTATGATAACGGTACCAGAGGTTTACCCATGAGTCCATATCAGCCAATTCCAAACACCTTTGATAATAGCTCATTACTTACAACATTAACACAAAGATTTGATCCTTCTCTATCGGCACAAAAGTCTAGTAGCGGTATGGATTATAGTATGGGGCTAACGGCAGGTAATCAATTTGAAATTGGAAAAAGAAACAATAAAATTGGATATATTGCATCAGTTTCTTATAAAAATGAAACTAAATTTTATGAAAATGCTGAAAATAATTTTTATAGAAAAAATACTGACCTATCATTTACAGAAATGCCTTTAAGCAAAAGCCAAAAAGGTAATGTTGGTGAAAATAATGTTATTATAAGTGGTTTGGCAGGGCTATCATATAAAACTGACCGATCTAAATACAAAGGAACTGTACTCCATATTCAAAATGGAGAATCTAGTGCTGGTTTATTTACTCAAGTATTTAATGAAGGAGATTTTACCACCTCAAAAAAGGATAATTTAGCCTATACGCAACGTGCCATTACCAATGGTTTATTATCCGGGACACATTCAAACAAGGACGCTTCTTGGTCAACCGAATGGAAGTTCTCTTCAACCTTATCAACCATTTATGACAAAGATGTGCGTTCAACTGATTTTCGTATAGAAGATGGAATCTTTAGTATTCCTCAAAATAGTGAGCCAAGAAGAATTTGGCGTAATTTAGAAGAAGAAAATTATGTGGGGAAATTAGATTTTACTAAAAAGTATGAATTGTTTAAAAAAGATGCAAATTTAAAATTTGGAGCTCATGGTTCTTACAAACAACGCGTTTATAGTATTTATACTTTCCGAATTGGTATAGCAGGTTCAAGTGGATTCAACGGTATTGCAGATAACCTGTTATTAGAAGAGAACCTATGGACTGTCGATAATCAAGAAGGATCTTTTATTAGAAACACTTCTGTTGTTGATCCTACAAATATTTTTGAAGCCAATCAAGTAAATATAGCCGGCTATATTTCAAATGAATTTAAAATTGGAGAAAAATTAAAAACAATAGTAGGCTTACGTGTTGAACAATTTCAATTAAACTATACTGGACAAAATACAACTGGAACATTGGTCTTTGACAACCAAACTATTGTGGATAAATTAGATTTTTTTCCTTCTGTTAACTTTATTTATGGCCTAACCGATAATAAGAATATAAGATTATCATATTCAAGAACAACGGCAAGGCCTTCTTTTAAAGAAGCGTCTATAGCAGAAATTTTTGATCCTTTGTCTAATATTACCTATATAGGAAATATAAATTTAAAACCAACTTATATTAATAATGTTGATTTACGATTCGAGTTTTTTGGTGAAAACTCACAAATGTTTGCAATTAGTGGTTTTTATAAGTCATTTGCAGATCCAATTGAGCTGACCTATTTTCAATCGGCTATTGATAACTTCACTCCTCAAAATTTAGGTTCTGCCAATGTATATGGTGCAGAAATTGAATTAAGAAAGGACTTAAGTTTCTTATCATCAAGCTTAGAAAATTTTAAATTTAATATTAATGCCTCAATTATTAAATCTGAATTAAAAATTGGTAATGATGAACTAACTTTACGTCAAAATACGGCAAGATTAGGTGAATCTGTAAGTAACACTAGGGAACTTCAAGGACAATCACCTTTTTTGATAAATGCCGGCTTTGATTATGATAATAAGGAAGTGGGTTTACAAGCCGGTCTATTCTATAATGTTCAAGGTAAAACCCTAGAAGTAGTTGGTGGAGCAAACCCCGATGTTTACACTATGCCTTTTAACAGCCTTAATTTTACGTTAAATAAAGCATTCGGCAAAGAAAAGAATTCCAATCTAAACATTAAAGTGACTAACTTATTGGGGGAAGTAAAACAAAGTGCTTATCAATCTTTTAACGCTGAAGATCAAATTTTTAAATTTAGAGATCTCGGTACTTCTATTTCTATAGGATATAGTATTAAGTTTTAAAATCTCAATAAAATTCAAAAAAAAGGAACTCAATGAGTTCCTTTTTTTATATTAGTTATCACTTTAATTAGTTACTAAAATGGATGATTTATCAGACCATTCATTTACACTAATTATTTTATTATTTAAATAATCTACTTCTTTTAAGGTCTCTTCTGTCCTAAATATCCATTTACCGGATTTCATTCCTTCATTATAATAACCTTCAACTATTCTTTCGCCTTTTTCGTTAAAACTTATCCAACTACCATGACGCTTATCATTTTTAAAAAAACCTTGTTGATCTATTACACCATTAGTATCAAAATAAGTAGCTTGAACCAAATCTCCTTTTTTCTCTAATTTAACTTTTCCATTTTGCTCTTGTGCAAATACAACACCAACACAAAACATCATTATAATTATTGCTATTTTTTTCATTATAAAATTGTTTACGTATTACTAACGTAACGAATGTATTAATTATTTTACATTAAAACAACAATTTGATAACGTTAATTTAACATTGAGGCTATAACACTCTGATTATTACTTATTTATTTTTTTATAAAAAAATAAATATTTTATAAAAAAATTAAATATCTTGTTGCCAATCTTCATAACTAAAAAATAATGTTTTTTAAAAATACATTTTTAATATTCTTAGTTCTTAACTCATTTTTAATATTCGCACAAGAGCAAGAGTCTAAAGATTTTAATTTCAAATGGGATAACGGATTTAAAGTTGAAAGTGCTGATAAAAATTTCAAACTTAAATTTGGTGGTCGCATTATGTTAGATCACGCCTTTTTCTCACAAGACAACGATCTGGACCTCGCTTTTGGAGAATTAGCCACTAAAAATGGCCTTGAGATCAGACGTGCACGTTTGTTCTTGTCGGGCGTAGTTTATAACAATGTAGAGTTTAAACTCGACCTTGGGTTTGAAGGGGGAGAAGTGGCTATGAAAGATGTGTATCTGGGCATCAAGAATGTTCCGATAGTAGGGAATATACGAGTCGGAAATGTAAAAGAACCCATCAGATTAGAAATGCTGACCAGTAGTAAATACATCATGTTTATGGAAAGGTCAATTCTAAGTGATTTCTCGCCTACCCGTAATAATGGAATTTTAGTATTCAATGATTTTTTAGACAAACGCTTATCAGCTCAAGCAGGTCTTTTTAGAAATGCCGGTGACAATGGCAATGATAGTATGGCAAATGATGGTTATGTGTTTACAGGTAGAATTACCGGATTACCTATTCATAATAAGGAGACAACACAATTGTTACATGTAGGTCTGGGTTATAGTTTTAGGAAACCAGATACTCATGAGTATACTGTGAGATCAAGACCAGAAGCACATTTAAGTGGTGTAAGATACATCAATACAGGCACTTTAGAGAATGTCGATAACGTACAGCTTACAAATTTAGAGGCTGCTTTTGTAAGTGGCCCTTTCTCAATACAAACTGAATATCTTATCGCCAATGTAAATACTGGTGCAACAACGGTTGATAGCTATGACTTTTCAAGTTATTACGCACAGGCAAGTTATTTTTTAACTGGTGAAAGTAAAAAGTATAAAAGTTCATATTCGGGTTTTAATCGTGTAAAACCCAACAATAATTTCGGAAATGGAGGGACTGGTGCATGGGAGGTTGCCTTACGTTATTCAAACTCAGATCTAAATAGTGAAGATATTTTTGGTGGAGAGCAATCTGATATTACCTTGGGCTTGAATTGGTATGTAAACCCTGTGACTAGAATTACGTTTAACAACATATGGGCAGATGTGAAAGATACAGGTAAAGCGAACATCTTTCAAGTTCGTTTTCAAATAGATTTCTAACTATAAATGATATCTATTACTAGTTCTAATTTAACATAAAAATAATTATAGTACAAATTTACAGTAATTTAAGTATAGCCGTATTTCAGGCTATTTAGACATAATTATAGATATCACTTCTTTAGAATGATATCGATCATAATTATGTTCAAGTAAATTACGGCTAATAAACTTTATAGTTTCATTTGATAGCTATAATTCTATTATGTCTGCACTTCGTTTGGCCTCACCAATGCCGCTCGGCTAAATAGATTCGCACCAGCCATGCTTTTCTTTACGTTATTTAAGATAATCCTACGTAAATTTTAAAATACGCGATTCTCAGGGACTTCAGCATTTGGTTTATTTGTACCTATAATTTCCATTATGTAAAATAGCCGCTGCCAACCGCTCGATTGTTTTATAAAATCAAATTGCTCTGGCAATTTATTTTACACACAATTATCCAACGCTTGCCAACGCCAAAATAAAAGCTAACCTTTTTGCGCTGTTTTAAAAATCGCGTATTCGATAAAATGTACGTTATAAAAAATTTTAGACGATTCTCGTAAGCTTGCCACAAGAGTATAAAATTTCTCTGCGAGTAAATTTCTATACACTTGTTATATGTAGAACTTCAATTAATCTTTTTTAAATATTTCATTATCTTTTGTCTTGAAACAAAAGAAACAAAAATTCAAGGCTGCATATAATTTTAGAAACAATTAACGGTTCATTCGCTATATTTTAGGAAACATTGTAACTCATTAATATTGCTTTGAAATCCTTTGTATAATTGAAATTCTTAAGGTACTGTAATACTAAACCCCTAAAATATGCACGCTCATTTCTCCTATTGTTTTATCCAAAATTTTATGAGGCCTAATAGAGAGTTCTATACAAGATTTACTTTTATTCTATAATTTTTTAATAAATCTAAAAACCTTTTATCATTATAATACTTACTATATACTTTTCCTTCGTTTTTCAATATTTCTTGAAAATCTTTTGAATTAATCCCAAAGACAAAAGCTAACTGCAAATTTTTAAAGAATTCCTCATCATTACCTAATTCGGAATATATTTCACCTAATGTAAGAGTTCCTAAAGCATTTCTTGGATCTTGCTCTAAACATTTATAAACAAACTTTAAGGCATTATCGTAATCATTTAATACTCTATATGAATTACCAACAAGATTATAGCCTATTGAATAATCACTATGATATTTAATCAGCTTTTTGTTTAACACTAATGTTTCCTCAAATTGCTTTTCATCATATAGAATATTACTTAATATTACTAAAGCTCCAAAATTAGTTTCATCATCAACAAGAACACCTTTTAAAATATTTTTAGCTTCTTCTTTTTTTCCTAATTTATATAAATTTTGAGCTTTGAAAGTTTTGAAGAAATTAGCATTACTACTCTTTTTGATTCCTTTATTATAATAAGTTACTGCTTTACTATAATTACCTTTTGCATGATGAGCAATACCAATTAAATGAAGTGCCTCAAGTGAATTTTCATTTAATTTTAACGCTTCTTCTAACAATTCTATTTTTAAAGAATTATCAGAACTCTTTCTAGCTTCTTCAATTAATAATTCACTGTCTCTTAACTTATTAAACTTAATGATTTCATCGCCATTTAATTCTGATTTAGTCAATTCTTCAAATAGAATCAAATAGTCTTCTTCTATTGGAACAACATTTTCTGACTTTGATTTAGAACGATGATTTATTTTAAATTTTTCCTCTTCTTCTAATTCAGGATCAGAATGTATAACAAAAATTTCATCTACAAGATCTTCGTCTTTATTTAATAAGTTGGCTGCTGAATTTATTAATTGAGCTTCTTTATGTTTGTCCTCAGGCTTTATATAATATGGGATTCTTGTTAATACGAAGTATATATCTAATGGTTTTCCAAGAAGTTTATTTTCATCATTTTTTAAACTCTTTATTACTTTTGATGTTCCTAAAATATTCTCTTGATTATTTGCAGCTAATGTTACAATTGAATCAGCTAATAAGGTCATTGCGATTCCAGAAATATCGGTAATTCCAGTTCTAGAATCAATTAGTAGAAAATCAGGATTAATATCTTTTCTAATCATTTCTTTTAAATTCAAAAGAAGTTCTACTCCCTTGCTATTATTTGAATAAAACAATTCTTTCCAATTAATAGATGATAGTTTTTTCCAATAATCATTTGAATTTACATCTCCAGCAGGAAAAAAATTAATTAATCCTTCTAATTTACTATCATAGTATATATCTAATAAATACTCATCAAAATTTTCAGGTATATAATTGTTTTCTTGATAATCATAGAGATATTCTACTAATCCCTTTTTAATATCATTGCTTTCAATATATTTATCAAATTTCAAATGTAAGCCTGGAGCTTCTAAATCAAAATCTATAATACAAACCTTTTTTCCTAAATCGGCTAGTCGCATAGCGATATTTGAGAGAGTCAGAGACCTACCAACTCCTCCTTTATACGAATAAAATGTTATTGTCTTCATAAATTAGTTACACATTGCAAGGGTTACACCTCTTGATTTTATTCTATTTGAAATACCAGAAGCATCGATACCTGTTGGAATTAAAAACCTTAAAACTCCTTTCTCTTTAACTTGTTTTTTAGTAATTAAAACATCAACTTTATCTAATCCAAGGTCATAATCCACATTCAAAATTTCTTGACTTACATTCAAAAATTCAGAAAGATTTCTAATCATTGCTTTTGATAATCTTCTTTTTTTATTCATTACTTCAGATACTACTCCCTTTGAACCTATATATGGAATTAAGTCTTTTTGAGCCAAATCCATATAAGCCATTTTTAGTTTAATTATTTCAATTGGATTTCCGTTTTCAATAGGGAAATTTTCTCTTTCATAAATTTCTATCAACTTCTCCAGCACTTCAAAATCGTTTATCAGTTTTTCATTTTCCACAAAATCAGGGTTGTCTCCAATTTGCTCTAAAAGAGAAATAGCAGTTTCATACTCTTGTTCAGATTTTATTAATTTGAAATCCATGATTTTCTTTTTTTAATTAAACATATTAATATCGTACTGTTCATTTTTATCACAAATCTTATCATAATCTTTGTGAGTTCCAATCCAACATAAATACAAACGAGATTTTTCTAATTTAGGATGAAATTGATATTTTGCAATTATTCTCAAATGATTTCCCTTAATATCAAATACTACTCTATTACAGGATACTGTTGTCTTTTTTTTATCTTTCTTGCCAAGTAAGTCAACTGCTTTTGTTCCAAATTCAACAACCATATCTTGAGGCTTTTCCCAATTACATTTAGATACAATTGAAACCCAAGCTTTCAGGCATTCACAGTATGAAGGATTATTATCCATAAAGTTTTTTAGATGCTTGACAGCTATGATATGGACCATAATTACTTCATTCTTTATGCAAATATACGCAAAAGTTCTCAAAAAGAGAACTTTTAATTAATAATTAACATTTATATATCATTCCACACACATTACGCTTCCCTCCTACGTCGTCGCATAAAAAGTGTTCCATTACATCGCAGAAGAAACTTTTAGAATAAATTTTTTTAAGAACCTTTAGTAACAACTTTCGCTTTTAAGCAAAGCTCAAGTTACATAACGCAGAACATTATGAGACAAAATAGTCACATAATCAGACATTATGTAAAATTGTGTTAAGTTATCACATATTATTGAGAATAACCTCGTTAGAAAAGTTTCAAGAACGTTACAGTGGTATACTGCAACAGTTTTCTATATCCTAGCTATAGTCAAGTTTTCTAATAATACTATAAATTGATTATTCTTTGATTATCTTTTTAATGAATTCACCCGACTCTGTTTGTAGTTTTAAGAAATAAATACCATTAGACAAACTACTAATATTAACATATTCAAAATTTTGTTTTTGTTTAATTAATAATTTACCATTAATACCATAGACCAATATTTGACTAACATTAAATTCATTTAAATTTTTAATATGCACAAGGTTCCTTGAAGGTATTGGAAATATTGAAAAAGATAGTTTTTCAAATTCCGTATTTGATAATACTATATTATCAAGATTCAAGCTATATACATTTACTTCCTTAGAACCTCTAATCGCCAATTTTGAACTATCACCCGACAAACATACGGCAAGACCTGACTCCAAATCTAATTCATCCACAATATCTTCTATAAGTTTGACCCATTGAGAATTCTCAAATTTATAAATGCTAACCGCTCCTAAATTGTTTGCGGTACCTCCATTATTCCAAGGAGCTCCAATTACTATATAGCTACCGTCTTTTGATAACCATACGGATGATCCCGATTGGTCTTGTTTAAATTTTCCAAAAATATCACTCCCCATCTGCTCCCAATTAGTTCCATTATATCGATAAATTCTGGTATATCCTTTTCCATGAGTAGTAAATTGATATCCGCCTACCGCCATTGTAGTACCATCTTCTGATAAAGATACAGAATGTCCTAAAAAGTCATCCTCAAGATTTCCATAGATATCTGTACCCATTTGTATCCAACTATTTGTTGTAGAATTAAATTCAAAAACTCTGACTTGTCCATAATCTTCATTCCAAAAAAACTCTCCTGGATGTCCTGGAGCGCCAATAGCAACTCTCATTCCATCTGATGATAGTGAAATTGAACTGCCCGAATTTCCATCAGTTCCATTCCCTTCTATATCTTGCCCTAATTGTATCCAATTACTCCCATTATACTGATATAATGAAGTTCTACCTCTATTTAAACCATTATCTTGAAATTCAGGAACTCCAATCCCCAGAATAGTACCATCTGATGATAGCGATACAGAAGAGCCCAATCTATCATCTTCGGTGCCTGTAATTAATTGCCCCATTTCTGTCCATAAGTTGTTTATCAACTCATACACTTTTACAGCACCTCCTTCTCTAACAATTTCGGCATAATTAGTAATTCCGACGGCTAATCGTAAACCGTTTCCAGAAAGAGATACTTTATCACCAAAATACTCGTCCATTTTTGTACCAACAAGAGGTTGTCCAATCGGAACCCAATTGTCATTATTATTCTGATAAACAATTACTTGCCCTGCATCAAAATCATCATTTTGATTTATATCATATCCTGGATTCCCGATTGCCAAAAACTCTCCATTTTCCGACAAGGAAATGGATTTGTCTCTACCAGTTTTTATACCATTTATTCCTTCAAAAGTAAATTGTTGGTTTAAAGTTATTTTTGAATTAATACACAGATTTTGTTCTTTCGTTATATTTAATCCTTCCAACAATACATCCTCGCTTGTTGGTAAGATATTCGTTGAATTTTCTGGCTGTATGGTAAAATTATAAACACCTTCATCAAGGAATAATTTGTAGCTTCCATCAACATTACTATAGGTTTCAACAGTCTCAATAGAATTATCTGCCGTAATTTTTGCATTTTTTTGAATTAATGCTCTATCGTCACAGGCATTGTCACCAAAATCAGCTGAAACAGTACCATAGACCAAATTGATATCTACAGCATTCAAATCCGTTTCTATATCATATACCCAGACATAATCACCAAAAGGTGCAATTCTGTTGTCTAGAGATCCAAATACAAATTTCAACCCATTCCCAGACAAAGCTAATGAGTAGATTCCTCCTGCTATATTATCAATTTCAATACCTCTTTGTATCCAATTATTTTCATTTTCATCATAGTCATAAACTCTGACCTTTCCTCTACCTTCTAAAGCACCAGCACCACTTCTTCCTGGTGCAGTTGCCACAATTCGATTACCAGATTTTGAGATTACAACAGAACGTCCAAAATTATCAAACTTAGATTTTCCATAAATTTCCTGACCTAATGGCTCCCAAACACTTCCATTTAGGTGATAAATCATCACTTTACCAGCGCTATCTCCACCAGTATTATTATCTTGAGGAAAACTAACTGCAAATCGAGTACCATCATTAGATAAAACGTATTCACTAAAACTAGAAGAATCTGGTACAGCTTGACCAACTTTATTCCAAGTTTGATTAATCATATCATAGGAATAAACATGCACACCTCCTATTTTTCCTCCTACCATTAGATTTTCACCATTTTCTGTAATATATACTGAATCTCCTAAACGATTAGCGGCATCTCCTTTTAATGTGTTACCTATTTGCACCCAACTTGTACCATTATAGTCAAAGATTTTTACTGAGCTGAAATCAGTTTCAAGCATACCGATTACCATACGATTACCATCTGGAGTAATAGAAACAGATCTTCCTAATCCGCTTGAAGCAGTTTCGCCTAGAATTTTTTGACCCAGCTGTGTCCAATTAGATCCATCATACTGATAAACTTGTGCAGTCCCTGATGAAGAACCGTTTTCAGGACTTTTAGGAGCACCAATAACTATTCTGTTACCGTTTCCTGATAATGCGATAGCTCTTCCAAATTCATCTGTTTCATTATTACCATATAGAGTTTCACCCAATTGTATCCAACCATTGTTAGTCTGTTCATAAATTTTAACATATCCTCCGGGATTATCACTATCTGAATTATATGAAGGTGCAGCTACGGCAATTCGATTACCATCTTGTGATATGGAAGCTTCAGATCCAAAATTGTCACCGCGGGTTTCTCCTGTCAGATAAGGTCCTTGTTGGATTTGAGCACTTAGCAGAATTGAATTAATTATTAAAAAGTAATAAAATAGTAGCTTTTTCATAGTAATTTGGCTGTTGAAATATATCAAACGTTAAAATTAGGCCAAAATTATTTAATAGTTAGGTGAAATTAATAATCATGGTATTATTTCCATTCCACACACATTACGCTTCCCTCCTCACTCCTATGCTCTTTGAGCTTCGGAGGACAAGTTCGTCGTCGCATAAAAAGTGTTTATTCACAAGATTTCTATTGTTTTTTAAAAGAGTTCATGAATCTAACATGAGATTTGGCTATCGCCTAATCTCATGCTTCGATTTCATTAGCATTGTAGAAGAAACTTTTGAGAATATATGTAGAATGATCGCCTTCCCGCCTTTTGACTCATTGACTTCGTCAAATCTTCGATTTCGCTAAAAACGTCTACTGCCACACTTTGGCTGGCATATCTTCAAAAGGTAAATCATCAACATGATCATTCTTTTAATTAAGGCTTTTTCTTTCTTAATTGTATATTTACAAATCTAAAGGAGACTTCGGGATTATGAGGCCAAAACAAATTTAGAATACTATGGTTTAATATTCTGATTTACTCTAAATAAGTTTTCTGGATCGAATTCTTGTTTGATTTTTACCAACCTGTCATAATTATGTTTAAAACTTGCTTTTATTCGTTCTTGACCTTCTTCCATCATAAAATTTGAATAGGCTCCACCTGCGGAATACGGATGCAAAGCCTCATAATAAGATTTACACCAATCAGTTATTTTAGTTGCATTTTTAGGATCTGGATCTACTCCTAAATATACACCTGCATATTTGGCATCTCTATACGCCCAAGGGGTGTCTTCTGCTCCAACTCTACTGGCTGCTCCGGTAATAGGATATAAATGCATTTGAGAAAGAACTGTTGGTATTGTTGTGCCAAATTTTAAATGTTGTGCTCTTATATTGGCGTTTAATTCATTAAAAAAATCAGCTCGCCAATACCATTGTAATCCTG
>Ga0209633_10002597_pt1 | contig 17278 bp, 13 predicted proteins | sample Cruoilmetagenom1_FD_187290 | JGI IMG/M metagenome (GOLD analysis project Ga0209633, IMG submission 187290) | Oil polluted marine microbial communities from Coal Oil Point, Santa Barbara, California, USA - Sample 1 (SPAdes) (version 2) | ecosystem: Environmental > Aquatic > Marine > Oil seeps ... | reverse complement strand
ACTTTTATTACATCCTGATAATAAAGCGACAAGAACCCCTGCCAGTAATATATAATTTATAGATTTCAATTTCATGATTCTTCTCCTAATATTCATTCAGATCCGGTTTTTGACCTATTGTTACTTTATATTTTATATATGCTATCTGGCGATCGGCCAGGGCAGATATATATTCAGTTTTTGCTCCTGCAAATGCAGTGCTTGCATCGAGTACATCGGTATTTGTTGCAAGTCCCTGTTTGAACTCGGCAGAAGCTACTTTGTAACCCTCTTCAGCCTGTTCAAGTTTTTTCCCGGCAATTTCTGCTGCCTTTTCTTTTTCTCTTACTATGGCAAACTGAGATCGAACTTCCAGTTCTACTCCTTTACGAGCAAGGAGAAGACCGGTCTTTGCCTGATTTAATCCAGCTTCTGCTTTACGTATATTGTGCAGGCGTTCTCCTGCTGTAAAAAGATCCAATGAGCCCATTAAGGTGAAATTCCATGAAGGATTAAATTCCGGTGGGAATGAATCATCTAAGTTGTCCCAGCTGTAATTAAAAACTGCAACTAAACTTGGATACAAAGATGCTTTTTCAATTTTTAAACCATAGGACGCAGCTTTATTCATCTCAACCAGAGCAGAAATATCCTCTCTGTTTGTTATTGCACTTCCGAGACTTTCATCAATATCCGGCAGTGATCTTTCAGTAAAGTTTTTTTCTTCAGAGAACTCATAAACTGTATTCAGAGGAACACCAATTGTCATATTGAGAGCCAGTCTGGAGAGTGTTCCTGCATTTTCTGCCTGAATTTCCATCATCTGGATATCTGAAAGCTGTACCTGGGCTTTAAGCAGATCATTATTGGATAGAAGACCTGCGCCAAACATACGTTCCAGAGTAATAAGGTGCTCTTCCATCTGGACACGTGCCTCTACAGCTGTTTCTTTAAAAGCATCTGCTTTTATAACTCCATAATAGGCCTCAGCAACATCTACATATAAATTATTCTTTTCTGCTGATAACTGCATTCCCTGGGCATTGGCCAGGGCAGAGGCCGCCTTGTAACCATTTAGTATACGTCCCCCCATGAACAGAGGCTGCTGAGCGGATAGTGTAAGATTATACATATCCTGAGTTCCCATTTCTATGGACAATCCTCCCATTTCAGGTGGCAGTGTCATAGCTGGTATTTCATTAAGTCTGGTGTAACTTCCCTGACCGGATATTCGGGGGAAAAAGCTAGATCTTACAGACTTTGCTGTCTCGAGGGCTTCAACTGCTTTCTCATTTGCAATAGCAATTGTTCCGCTATTTAACTGTGCTATATCAACTGCTTCTGCCAGGGTTAACGGCTCAGCTGGTATAGTCATAGTTATTACAGCAAATAAAGTGAATATTATAAACTGTTTCATATTATGAAACTCCTTTAGTTTGATAGATGTTTATTATTGTATTTTTTGATTCCAGAGTTTTTTTCCTCAAGGAACTCCATTATGGTTTGATCCATAATCCTCAATGATTCAATGAATCTTTCTCTGTTTTTAACACCAACTCTCTCCATAATTGTTTTAAAGTATTCTGTTTTTTTTTCCTGAAATGCATTGACGAATTTTTCTCCCTTATTATCCAACCATACACTTACAGCCCTTCTGTCAATTTTTTCATGTTTTCTCTTAACAAGTTGCTGCTTTTCTAGACGATCAACCAATCCTGTTATAGTTCCACCACTGAGGGACATTTCGGATGCTAAAGAGCTCATACTGCAGCCATTGTTACGCGAGATTACCATAAGGACAGAGAATTGAGACATCGTAATATCCTGACCCAAATCAAAGTATTCTGTTACTGTTGAAAACTGCATACCCTGTGCAATTTTAGGGAGAAGTATTTCTATCTCTTTAATACACTCCTGAATATCCATTTCTGACATTTGTCATCCCTCTAATTATTCTATACAAAATAATGTTTTGCATACCATATATTTTGCTATGCAAAATATATTATTTTATTTACTATAAATCAAGAGAATCTAAAAATTGTTTTGAAATAAAACCTCAAATTAGCAAATCTTCCTTTATTTAATAATGAGTGATATGTTGATTCAATAATTCACCCTATAAACGAGTAGATAATAAAAATTAAACAATTGTATTTTAACATTCAAATACGCCCTATAAATTCATTCTGGCCAGGGGGCGGTCCTTATAGGTGGATATAGTTTAATTCCAGCAAACATTTTCCTTGGTGTAATATGTCCTGCCATCCATTTATACAGCCGGGAACCACGAACGCTATGTGTGATCCTTTTTAAGCTGTAAAAATCGAAATTATCAGCAAATCGATTAATTCTCCAGGAGAGTATTAAACTGTGTTATGAAATCATAATAACCTTTTGGTGTTGTTCCAAAATTTAAAGAATTAGTATCCAAATATTTCAGGAACTTGATGATTTTTATATAACGTAAGGTCCTGATAAAATCTATTATTTGTGTGCTTAATATCTCATTTTCAGTTTTAGAGACAATCTTTTTCAAGATTTCACTTTGTGTATACACCGTTATAGGTTCAATATCAGTCTTTTTTACTAATTTCTCCAGGAGAACCAGACTAATATTTTCTGAAGTAATATTTGATGGGAATGCAGATTCAAAAACAGGCACAACAAATTCATTATAGGAATCTTTTATATCTGGTTTATTATTAGTATCAATTCCAAGAAGCGAAAGTGCTTCTACCTGTTTTTCTGTATTCAGACTATCAAACATTTCTTTAATTATATCTTCAGATCTATAGATGTAATAATTCTTTCCTTGTAGATAACCATATGTCTTCATTGTATCAAGATAACCTTCAATCAGATATTTTTCTGATATCTCTTTTTCAAAGGTTAGAAATGAACCATACTGTTCTTCTGGTCTAATAATGGTTAGGTTAAGTGATTTATCAAAGTTTTGTTTTATTGAATTTGCTATATCTATAGGTGTTTGAAATGCAATATCAACAATCACAATATTTTCGAATCCTTTTTTTACAGCCATTTCAACTGGTACATTACTATAAACTCCTCCGTCTATAAGGATTTCACCTTCAATTTCTTCTCGTTTAAACAATGGAAAATTAGCGCTTGCAAGAATATAATCGATTAGTTCACCCTCAGGAATTTGATCAATATAAACCATCTTTGGTTCCAGGTTTGAAACTGAGAAAAATACAAGGCCATAATCGATATCAGAAGATCGTACTTCCTCTTCGGAAATAATACTGGCTAGTAATTCCCTTAAAGGAGAAACATCTATTCCTTTATCTGATAAAAAATTCTTTAGTATAGTTATATAATCATTAAATGAGAGTTTTGTAATATCTCCTCTTAATAGATTTTCTACTTCCGGAGAAATATTCATTACTGAAAGATATGAGATATCAAACCACAGATCCCTGACCTTTTTATAATTATTCATAATAATTCCCGGTCCATTAATGGAACCAACAGAAGTACCGTATACTCCTTTAATTTTGAAATTGAGATCAGTTAGAGCTTTCCATACTCCTATTTCATATGCCCCTCTTCCACCACCACCGGAAAAAACCAGGGCAATTTCTTTATCCATCTGTATCCGGGCTGTAAGAAGTTCCTTGATATCAGCAATATTTGCTTTTTTAGTTTGTAAATCCTCTGTAAGATAAAAAGTATCACGTTTTTCAGCGAGACTGAACATATCTCTTGCCTCTAAAAACTGATAGGTTTCCCTATAACTATCAATGTTGTCTCTTATATGCTTCTTTATTCTTCCCTTTAAAAAATCAGAAAAAAATGACGGATTTTTTAATTCATCAAATTGCCAATCTACATATTCAGACCAGTCATAACTATGCTTCATGCTGACAACACCATCTTTTGAAACAAGTAAAAGAGAGTTCTCTCCAGAAAAAAGATTCTTATAAAACTGATAACCACCCCAGTTAGCTCGAAGGTCAGCAAAAGAGAAGACCCCGCCGGCTTCCAGGCCATACCAACCGTATTCTGAATCACTTCCATATTTCTTAGCCAGTTTATCATCAAGACCAAAATTACTTTGTACGAAATATGCATAACCCTGATCAAAAAAATGATCAACCTTATCTGACCCAATAAATTCACCACCAACCTTAATTGTTACATTTATGTTAAAAGCATCGGGATAGGTATTGGAATAAATATTATTATCAGTATAGATCCAGTAACGATTATTTTCCTCTCTCTTAACCCATTTTTGTAAGGCTCCCTGAGCAGTTTTAAATAAAAGTGAATATGGAAGGTTTATTTTAGATGGATTAAGAAAGTCATATTTATCAATACGGTTTCCAGCTGTTGCCATGTAAATTTCAAAAGCCATCTTTTGATGTATTTCACTTAATGTTAATTTTTTTTGTTGATTTTTCTCATTAAAATTATTAATACCCTGGTGAATAAGACTATTAGTGTATTGGTTTAATATTTCGGTAAAATCCAATGCACTGTCCTGGTATTTTTCCCTGCCGGTAAACTGATCAATTTCAGAACTAAAGACGGGATGGGAAACAAATATTACATTAATAATTAAGAACAAAGTTATTATACTAATTTTCTTTATCTGCATTAAATAAAACCTCTTTCCCTGTTAATTTCTATTTGGAATATAAGAAAGCAATTTTAAAAAGGAATTATTTGAAAAATAATTTTGGTTCCTTATATTTACTTGACTTAAAATAATAAATTAAGTAGCTTGAATCAAGCGTTTGTTTGAAAAAGTTGTATTTAAGGGGAATTATGGCAGTAATATTTTATGCAGTTGGCGGCGAGGGTATGGGGCATGCCACCAGGAGTGAGGCAGTAATTAACAAACTGCTTGCTAAGGGACATCAGATTGTTATTTTTTCCTATGAAAGGGCCTTTGAGTATCTTACTGAAACTTTTTCAGGAAGGGAGAATATTCTTGGTATAAAGGAAATAGCAGGAGTAAACTTTGTATATGAAAATAATGAATTCAAGCTTGGGAAAACCGTCCTTAAGGAATCTGTAAAAATTGAGGCCTTCCTTTTAAAAAATTCTTTTGTAATTATAAATTCTATTGTAAGGTTTAATCCCAATTTAGTAATTACTGATTTTGAACCGTTTTCAAAAGTATTTTCAAAATTATTAAAAATACCCTTAATATGTATAGATAATATAAACTTTGCAGCAAAATGTGCAATTGATAAAAAATATGCAAAATTATTCAGTAATAAGTTTATTGAATATGTTCTGGATTTTGATGGTGACTATAATTATATTACAACAGTTTTTGATGTTCCTTTAAAAGCTAAGTATCAGCAAAATACAAGTCTTGTAGGGCCTGTTATAAGGGACTATTTTTATACAAATAATAAAAATGAGAAAGATTTTATACTTGTTTACCAAACCTCCAAATCTAATACCGCTTTATTTCAGGTTTTAAAACAGACAAATCGGGAGTATGTAATTTATGGTTTCAACGAAGATCGCAAAGAGGGTAATCTTCTGTTCTGCAAGGCAGGAAAAGAGGAGTTTGCAGCAGACCTAATTTCCTGTAAGGGAATTATTACAAATGGGGGGTTTTCTTTAATAAGTGAAGCAGTTACCCTTAATAAGCCAATCTACTCTATACCTGTTAAGAATCAGAATGAACAGGAGATGAACGGATTTTATATTGAAAAAGAGGGATGGGGTGTTACTTCCAAAGAGATCAATATGAAAGATCTTGAAAAATTTCTTGATAATTTGGAAAGATATAAAACAAATTTGGAAAAGGTTACCTTTGATAGGGATGATTTGTTCAATTCTCTGGATGAAAAAATAGAACTTCTTACAAAATTTTATAAATTACCACCCCGTATAAAACTGATTACCGGAATTAAAGCTGGTTACGAGAAATCGATAAATCGACTTCATGGATTGACTCAGATTAGAGGAAAAACTGCCAGATGGATTCCTTCTTCTAAATATTTAAAAGAGAAAGCTAAAAAAATGACCGGTCTTCTATGGATTAAACGTAAAATAGAGAGAGATGAAGCTGTAAAAGTAAAGATACGCAGTATGGGTATTAGTGAGAAGTACTTTGAAGTATCTGAAAAAGGAAAAATATCTTATTATATATATAATTCAAATGTAAAATCAGAAAAACATTTGAATATTGTAATGTTTCATGGACTTGGAGGTAATAAATCTGCTTTATTGAACATAGTTTCCAAACTAGTTGATCTTTCGAAAAATGAAATAGATTACAGTATTTTGATGGTGGATCTTGCCGGACATGGAAAATCTACTAATTTTAAATCTATGGATGACTATAGTTTTACCAGTCAGAGTCAATTGATAAATAAAATAATAAATAAAGAGTTTGGAGAAGAATCAACTTATATTGCTGTTGGGCATTGTTACGGCTCATTTATGGCTGTAAAACTTACTTCTCTCTTTTCCGATAGAGTGGAAGATCTTGTTCTTATATCTTCAAATCCATTTGGCCGAAAATATATGGATTTGCTGCCCCGGCTGGCCAGGAATAATCTTACGAAGGTATTATTAAAAGTTTTTTTTAGAATAAGCATATTAAGAAAAGTTTCTGCAAATTATGATTATGGATCCTATAAAAATTCATCAGATTATAACGCGAAGAGAATTTTCATTGATATTAAATATACATCATTTAAAGGATATTTTGCATCCATGTACAACTTATTATTTTTACCTGTAGATGAAGATTATAATAAATTGCTGGAATCAGGGAAAAATATTCTTATGATTCATGGGGAGAAAGATAAAGTGTTCTCTTTCAGCAGGATAGAAAAACAGGCTGAACTAAAGGATATTCGATTTATTAGTATACCTAATTCCAATCATTTGCCTGTGTTTAACGCTGTTGATATTTTATCAGAAATACTATTTTTGGAACTTATTCTAAAATAACAGCCTGACCTGTATTTGAAGAGGATCTGATTGGAGGATTTAATGACTAATAATAAAGATTCGAGGACACATATTCTGGATACTTCAATTATGCTCTTTTCGGATCACGGCTACAGCGAGACCTCTATACGGGAGATATCCAGTATGGCAGGTGTAAATGTATCTATGATCTCCTATTATTTTGGAGGCAAAGATGGGATCCTGCGGGATATTGTTAAAAGTGTTACACGGGGGTTTACTTCCTTATTGGATGAATTTGATTTAAGTGATATGGGTGCTACAATAAATGCTTTAAAACGATTTTTGGAGTATCTTGAGGACAATCGTCAACAGGTCAAGATTCTCTTTTCCGAAATGGGAAAAGGATCTGATTACCTTATTCCAGTAAAGGAAAAAATAGTAGAATTACAGAGTAAGCTTGGTAAACTCGTTTTAGGAAATGATAAATCCGGCAATAACCTGGAACTTACACGAAAACTTAAGATTATGACAGATATTATACTTGGAATGATCTTTTCTGATTACATTTTTGATTTCTCCAATTTTAACGACAGTAGCACTAAGGAAGAAAAAACCTTCTGGCAGGAAGAGAGAATACAGATGTTGATAAAGATCCTCAAGCAGCTTTCCGGGCTTAATACAGGAAAGCTGACATTTGAACCAATTTTATAGAATTTTGGAAGGTATTGGGGGAAGAAATTTGTTGATAATGGTGACCCTGCCAAGCCGGGTTCAATACGCCTGCGGGAGGATCAGTTTTAATCTTTTTCTATTTTAAATCCTGGTGAAAAATGATCTGCTGATATGAGCGCACCAATCATTGCAGAGATATATTGATAAAAAAATCTCCATAGTACCATCGAAATACCTAATAGATGTTTAGGTATTGTACCAGATAGAATTAAAACAAATATCATCTCACCAATACCGCTTCCCCCGGGGGTTGGTAAAAAAGACAGGACAAAAAACATGAGGACACTCAACATTATTCCGTCTAAATAACATATATCGATATTTAACATTCGGAGAATGATCCAGAATAGTGATGCCTCTGACAGATACCTAATCCTGGAACCTATTATCGCCACTATAAGGTACCATCTATGGTTCTTGAAATATCTTTTAAAACTTGCTCGTGCCAGACCAGCTTCATGAATTATTGTTTTTCTGAAAGTATGGGTATCTTTCAGTATTTTAATTTTTTTGAGGGAATCACCTGTTTTTATTGCAAACTTAATAAATATCTGAGGGTATAGAACGCTGATACCTATAAGGGTGATAAGAACAAGCTGTAAAACACCGGCAATTAAAAATGCGATATTTAGTGACGGAATTGACGTAAGATTCCGGTAAAATAGTATAAATGCAATTATTGCACCAAATAAACCATATGTTCCAACAATCATAAATTTTATCAAAACTATAGAAGAACTTTTACCCGGAGGGACATTATTCCGGCACAAATAATAGATCATGGAAGGTTGCCCCCTGACAGTGAAGGGTGTAATAAGATCAAAGAAGATCAAAGAAGATTCTGATAAAAGAGACTTTGTAAGCTGTTAATAGAGAAATCCATTCATTTGCACCTTTTGTAAGAAAATATATTGTCAAAGCATCCATCGTTAAACCGGTTAACCAGATACCTGCAATTATAATAAGATAGTTATAGTTAATAAGTTTTACTGCTTCAATTGTTTCCTTGGTAACAGTAAACTTTAAAACCAGTCCTGATGTAACTATGCTGAGGACGATAAAGGATATTCGATTTATTAGAGGGGTGCTATGAAAACTAATATTGATATGGAAAATTGTGAAAAAATAAAAAATCTGATTAGTTCCATGACTTTGGAAGAGAAGGTTTCTCTATGTTCCGGAGAGGATTTCTGGAATCTCAAGGGTATCGATCGTTTGGGAATTCCTTCAATTATGGTTGCGGATGGCCCACACGGATTAAGGAAAGAGGATTTAAGTGGTGAATCTCCGGTTATGAACCAAAGTATACCTGCGACCTGTTTTCCTACAGCTTCCGGGTTGGCAGCTTCCTGGGACAGAAATCTTATAAAAGAAATTGGGATTGCACTTGGGGAAGAATGCCTACAGGAAAATGTTAGTGTTCTTCTTGGACCGGGAGTAAATATAAAAAGGTCTCCCCTATGCGGACGTAATTTTGAGTATTTTTCTGAAGATCCTTATTTAAGCGGTGAACTGGCAGCAGCTTATATAGACGGAGTACAGAGCAGGGGTGTTGGAACTTCATTAAAGCATTTTGCAGTCAATAATCAGGAAACCCGCAGGATGGTAATAAATGCTGTTACAGATGAGAGGGCTCTTCGGGAGATTTATCTTACAGGATTTGAGATTGCTGTAAAAAAATCACAGCCCTGGACTGTTATGTGTGCCTATAATCAGGTAAATGGAGAATACTGCAGTCAGAATGGGATACTAATTAAGACAATACTTAGAGATGAATGGGACTTCAATGGTGTTCTGATGACCGATTGGGGAGCAACTGTAGACCGGATTAAGGGATTGTCTGCCGGGTTGGATCTGGAGATGCCTTCAAGCTATGGTTTACACAATAATATTATTGTTCAGGCAGTTAAAAATGGAACGCTTGATAATAAATTACTGGACGAAACAGTTTATCGTCTTTTGGAAATGATTCTCAAATCTGAGAAAATACTGAAAGAAAATTCAATTTTCAGGTATAATGAAGAAGCTCACCATAAGCTTGCCCGGCGTGCTGCTGGTGAAGCTGCAGTCCTTTTAAAAAATAGTAATGATCTTCTTCCTCTGGAATTAACTAAAGAGCATGTTAAGATTGCTGTTATTGGTGAACTTGCTGTTACTCCACGATATCAGGGAAGCGGTTCGTCACTTATTAATCCCTCCCGTCTGGATAGTGCATTGGAGTATCTTGAATTATCCGCCGGGGAAAATGCAGAAATTTTATTTACCGAAGGTTATAATATAACAACAAATAAAGTTAATGAAAATCTTATTAAAAAAGCAGTTATTACAGCAGCAAATGCAGAAACAGTTCTTCTTTTTGCCGGACTGACAGAGGAGTATGAGTCTGAAGCATTTGATAGAACAACTCTTTCGCTTCCTCCCGGTCAGAACGAGCTTATTGTCGCTGTTGCAGCCGTGAATCCCAGGACAGTTGTGATCCTCAGCAATGGTGCTCCTGTAGAGATGCCGTGGATTAATAGTGTGTCTGCTGTTTTGGAAACATATCTTGGCGGACAGGCCTGGGGAAGTGCTGTAGCGGATATCCTTCTGGGTAAAGTTAATCCATCAGGAAAACTGGCTGAAACTTTTCCTGTACACCTGAAGGATGATCCTTCAAATAATAATTTCCCCGGAGGGGAACATACGGTTGAGTACAGGGAGAGTATCTATGTCGGATACCGTTACTATGAAAGTATAGGCAAGGATGTTTTATTTCCATTTGGTCATGGCCTAAGCTATACTACATTTGAATATGGGCGATTAAAAGCAAAAGTAGTTTTAGAAAATAAGCAATTTAAAGTATGTTTGAAAGTTTCTGTCAAAAATGATGGAAAGAGAAAAGGAAAAGAAATTGTCCAATTCTATGTACAGAAGAAAGATTCAATAATTAACCGTCCTGATCGTGAACTGAAAGCTTTTGTAAAAATTGATCTTGAATCCGGAGAGAAGAAAAGAGTTAGAGTGGAACTTGACAGGCGTGCTTTTGTTTTTTGGGATGTTGGTGTATCAGATTGGAGAGTTGAAGATGGAGAATACTACATCTTTGCCGGTTCTTCTTCCAGTGACATTCGCAGCACTTATAATATAGTACTACACTCTGGTGAAATCCTATCGGAACATGCAAATCAAATGAAGTTAAATTCACCGGAGTATTTTAACCCTGTAAAGACTGATTGGGAAAGTGATGATATTTTTGGAAAACTTTATGGAAAGGTTCTTCCTGTAAGTAAAAAGCCTGACGGTTCACCCTTTACTTCGGAATCTACAATGTCCGATGTGGAAGGGACTTTTTTTGGGCGAAAACTAAATAAGATTACCCGTAAGATAATGAGAAAGAACACAGGGGCACATAGTTCCCCCTCTATGGAGCGAATGGTCGAAGCAATGATTCATGGGCTTCCTATACGGCTGCTTGCAATTTTCAGTCAGGGGAAGGTTACACACAAAGTTGTTGATGCTTTTGTCCTTATGATCAATGGTAAATATATAAAAGGCTTAATAAAACTTCTTAAAGCTAAATGGGGCAGATATAGAAAGGATTTATAGTAGAATTTCATATACTTGCTGACAAAATAACGAATTCTTTGTTTTATTTACATATGTCCACAATTTTGTTCATTATGGAATAATCAATTGTCCGTTCTGTGTTATGTTGGTATCGGGATTACCAGGAGAAAGTGATATTATAAGATTTTTCAAAGGTGTGAATATGTTATTTAAAACAATAAAAAGGGAATTTGAATCAAACAAAATAAAAAAGAATGTATCCCTTGTATTATCAGGTGGTGGTGCAAGAGGAATTGCGCATATAGGTGTTATTGAAGAATTGGAAAAACAGGGATTTAACATTAAATCCATATCCGGTACTTCAATGGGAGCTCTTGTCGGCGGTATCTATGCTGTTGGAAAAATGGAGGAATATAAAAACTGGATATATACACTGGATAAATTAGAAGTTTTCAAGCTTCTTGATTTTACGCTGAGTGTACAGGGGTTGGTTCGAGGCGATAGAGTATTTAACAAAATGAGGGAATTTATTCCAGATATGAATATTGAAGACTTGAAAATCAATTATGCCGCCACAGCAACAGACCTTATAGAGAAAAAAGAAGTCGTTTTTACAAGGGGAAGTATATTTGATGCAGTTAGGGCTTCTGTATCAATCCCTACTGTGTTTACCCCTATAGAAACAGAAAATTCTCTACTTGTTGATGGGGGCGTTATTAATAATGTTCCAATTAGCCATGTGAAAAGAACGAAAGATGACATATTAATTGTAGTTCATGTAAATGCCGATATTCCTGTGTATAAACCTTTTATTCCTAAAAAAGAAAAGGAAGAAAAGAGCTCAATATATATAAAAAATATTAGGAAACTTCAAGGTTATTTATATAAAAATAACCCGATTACCAATAATGAAAAATTGGGATACTTTAATCTTATAAATAAGACAATTGCTCTGCTGACATATCAGGTGGCAAAAATGACAATAGAAAAATATCCTCCTGATATTCTAATAAATGTATCCAGGGATTCGTGTACAATTTTTGACTTTTATAAAGCTGAGGAGCTGGTTGAAATTGGTCGGCATGCAGCTGTCAGCAGTCTTAGAGAGTATAATAATTAAATCTTTTACTGAGCATAGGAGTATTTTACAGAGTTTGTGTAAGGATTGAAAGATAATATTATATGGAATTATCAATATTGAAAAATTATCAGGATCGTTTCTCTCTTTCACTGATAGGGATCCTATGTAAGCCGTCAATTAACCACCTTACAATAGTCAAACCAGAAACTCTTCTGGAATGGTTAGGTATAGTATAGAGCCACATGGGTCCTCTGTTAAGAGAAGAAGCTTTTAACGGAAGAGATTGCTATGTTGTAGAATCATTACCATTGAATCCAGAATCAGCCTCCCGCAGCAAACTGATTAGCTGGATAGACAAAGAAAGGTTTGTTCCAATTAAAGTAGAGTTTTATAATAAAAGCTCTAAAGAACTGGACAGAACTGCAGTATCTGACAATATTACCCTTGTTAATGAGATCTGGACACCATTAAATGTCACCATGACCACTCATAGTACCGGACATAAAACAATTCTAATCATTAAACAGGTTAAATATAATGTTCCAATGAATCCCGGGTATTTTTCAACTAATTTCCTTAAAACAGGGAGGGTTAGTAAATGAGTCAATTTATAAGTATTATTATCGTTGCTTTTTTCTTGCCATCCTTTACTTTATCTGCTCAGGATGCGTTTTGGGATATTTTTGGTGAATCTGAAGTAAGTGAAACAGAAGCTGCATCAGGTACAAATATTGAAGTTTCAGGAATAATATCAACAGATTTTATTTCTTTTTTTGATGCCTCTAAGATAGCAGATAATGAAGTATTAGCCATACCGGAAGCTGTATATACAGATATTATTAATGAACTCTATATGCGAACGTTTTTCTCCTTTGGATATCTGGAAGCAGGATTAATGAAGGTTTAATGGGGCAGCGCTGACGGTATCCATGTTCTGGACCCCTTAAGTTTTTGGGATATGTCAGATGGTTATTCCCAGGATATTATCAATCTGAAAAAGGCTGGAGAAATGGTAAAAATGAATTTTTATATTAAAGATTCAGGACTTTTGGAGGTTGTTTATAAGCCTTTTTCCTCTTCCCATATTATGGCTCAGAGCGGGCGGTGGTCGACAGGAATGAAAAATAATCCTAATCTACATATTCCGGATACAACAACCCTTGAATACAGTCAGGCCGCTCTTAGATTGTCTGGGACTCTTGGAAGATTTGATATTGGGACGCAGTACTATTATGGATGGTAATGATCCTTCAGTGTATAACAACAGAATTGTTTATCTTCCGGGTATGGATTTTACAGTGCCTGGTATTAAACTATATGTTAATGTTCAGCTTGTAGATGATTACACTTTTAATACTGAAGATCTTTCTCCATTGGATGTAGATGAGACCACAGGATATGGAACTCCTTCACATAATAATATGCTTCTTATTGCAGGAGAATTACCCTTTAATAAAGATAAAACCAAAATTAGACTTAGTGGAATGCAGGTATGATGAATAGTTGGAAGGAAAATGATAATTTGGGCATGAAGATAGGGTATAGTTATTAAGTACTTAGGGCAATAAGATACATTTACCTCAACCTTGATACAGTTCATCTACTCTGATAATATGCAAACTCATTATTATAAATAAATATTGCACTGAACAGGAGTAGCAGATGAACGCTGTTGAGCTTGATAAAGTTTTTAATCCCGCAGATTTTGAAGAACGGATTTATAAATACTGGATGGATAATGATCTTTTTTCACCAAAGGAAAGTGATGATCCGGAAAAGAATAAAAATCCATTTACAATAGTTATACCTCCTCCAAATGTAACCGGTGTACTGCATATGGGACATGGGCTTAACAATACTCTCCAGGATATATTAATAAGATACTACAGAATGACCGGAAGGCCAACACTCTGGCTCCCTGGTACCGACCATGCTGGTATTGCAACACAAAATATTGTAGAAAAACAACTACGTGCAAAGGGTGTTTCCAGAAGAGATATTGGACGGGAAAAGTTTGTCGAAGAAACCTGGAAGGTTAAAGATGAACATCATTCTATTATTACAAAACAGCTTCAGAAAATTGGAGCTTCCTGTGATTGGAAGAGAGAACGCTTTACTCTGGATGAAGGCTTATCTAAAGCAGTACGGGATGTGTTTGTAACACTTTATGAAAAAAAGCTGATTTATAAAGGGAAATATCTTGTTAATTGGTGTACTTCCTGCGGTACAGCTCTGTCAGATGATGAAGTTGAACATAGTGAAGAACCTGGTGGTTTATATCATATTTACTATCCTTTAGCTGATGGCAGCGGGAAAATTGAGATTGCAACCACCAGACCTGAAACAATGTTTGGAGATACTGCAATAGCTGTTCATCCGGAAGATGATAGATACACTGATTTAATTGGTAAAGAGGTCTTATTACCTTTGACAACGAGAAAATTTAAAATAATTGCTGATAGTTATGTAGATAGGGAGTTTGGATCAGGTGCTCTTAAAATTACTCCTGGTCACGATCCCAATGACTGGGAAATAGGAAACAGGCATAATCTTGAAAGAATAAATATACTTAATGATGATGGAACATTAAATGAAAATGTTCCGGAAAAGTACAGAGGAATGAAGTGTGATAAGGCCAGAAAACTTGTTGTTGCAGATCTAACCGAAAAGGAATTTCTAATTGACAGACAGGATCATAACCATCAGGTAGGTCATTGTTATAGATGCAATACCGTTATTGAGCCATATATGTCTGAGCAGTGGTTTGTCAGTATGAAAGGTATGGCTGACAAAGCCATGGATGCCTGGAAAAAGGATGAGGTAAGGTTTTATCCCAAAAAATGGGAAAATACCTACAAACACTGGTTAAATGGAATAAGGGACTGGTGTATAAGCCGTCAGCTTTGGTGGGGGCACAGAATCCCTGTTTGGTACTGCTCGGATTGTGGTGAGATGATGGTATCTAAGACCGATATAACTAAATGTACCAAATGCGGCAGTACAAATTTAAAGCAGGATGAAGATGTTCTGGATACATGGTTTTCTTCCTGGTTATGGCCTTTTTCTACACTGGGATGGCCGGAAAATACTAATGACTTTAAAAGATATTTCCCAACATCAACTCTTGTGACTGGTTATGATATTCTCTTTTTCTGGGTTGCCAGGATGATTATGGCAAGTGAAGAGTTTCTTGGTCAGGTACCATTCAGGGATATTTATTTAACCGGTCTGGTTAGAGATAAAAAGGGTAGAAAAATGTCCAAGTCTTTAGGAAATGGGTTGGACCCTTTGGAAATTGTAGATGAATTTGGTGCAGATGCCATGAAATTTACTCTGGTTTTTCTTGCTGCCCAGGGTCAGGATATTCTTATAGATAAAGATGCATTTAAGTTTGGTTCTAAATTTGCAAATAAAATTTGGAATGCAACAAGATATATGTTAATGAACCTTAAAGATCGTACTCTTTTAAAAGATTCAGAGTATGAACTGGAAGATGTAGATAAATGGATATACCATAAACTGAACAAGGCTGCTGGTATTGTTAAAGCTTCAATGGAAAATTACAGATTTAATGATGGTGCACAGATTGTTTATGATTTTTTCTGGAATGATCTGTGTGATTGGTATCTGGAAGCTTCAAAACTGGATCTATACAGTGAAGATGAACATAGAAAAGACAGGGCAATTACTATACTTATAAATCTTTTAGAAGAATCTCTTAGACTTCTTCATCCTTTTCTTTCATTTATTACAGAGGAAATTTATCAGAAACTGCCAAACAGTAGTGAAAATATAATTACAGCTCCATATCCTGAAGAACTCAGCAGTAGGAAGTATTCTGAGGTATCTGAAAAATTTGAACTTCTGCAGGATCTTATCAGGGGTATTCGAACCATTCGAAGTGAGTTTACCATAGCTCCTGAGAAAAGGATTCCAATAACAGTATCTATGGATAGTGATTTTATAGCAGATAAAATGTTTACTGATCACTTTGATCTGATAAAATCCTTAACAAGAGCTTCGGAATTAAGTATTGATAAGTCTAAGCCAGATACAAGCGGTAGTATTCCTGTCCCCGGAAAAGGGTTCGAAGCTTTTATTTTTATTAGTGATATTATTGATGTTCCTGTTGAAATTTCAAAGTTGGAAAAAGAAGGGAAGAAAAATGATAAGCTTCTTAACTCAACTATTGGTAAGTTGAAAAACGAAAAATTTCTTGCTAATGCACCTGATGAGGTAGTTAAAAAAGAAAAAGAAAAACTTGATGAATTCAAAGAGAGGAAAATAAAAATTGATGGATATCTGGCTCAACTAAGGAAAGAGTAAAAATCCAGTGAAATATCCTTGCAATATATGAATTATATGATATACTCATTGTAATTTAACTAAATAAATTACACATTTATTTGTGAAAAGCTATATAAACTATTTAGATTTTTAGTTAAAACTAAAATTAAGGTAATTAAGGAGTAGTTCATGGAAAAATCAGGAGTATATGATTATATTAAAGGAAAAGATCCTGAATCTTTAAGTGCAGATTTTCTTGCATATCTTTCTTCTTTGGATCAGGTAAGCAAAGTTTCAAAAAGCACAGCTTCGTCTATAGTTAAGGAACTAGAGAACCAAAGGACCAGTTTAAAACTTATTGCAAGTGAAAATTTTACTTCATTGCCAACACAATTTGCAGCAGGTAATCTTCTTACAGATAATTATGCTGAAGGTTTTCCCTACCACAGATTTTATGCAGGTTGTGATAATGTTGATGATATTGAAGCTGAATCTGTTGAGTTGGCTAAAAAAATATTTGGCGCAGAGCATGCATTTGTTCAGCCCCATAGTGGAGCAGATGCTAATTTAATAGCTTACTGGGGAATTCTTACAACAAAAATTGAAGTACCAATGCTCGAGGGTATTGGAGAAACAAATCCAGCTCATCTTTCAGACGAACAATGGGCTAAGGTTAGAGAAGCTCTTGGTAATCAAAAAATACTCGGCCTTGATTATTACTCCGGTGGTCACCTTACTCATGGATAC
>Ga0209633_10002596_pt1 | contig 17281 bp, 15 predicted proteins | sample Cruoilmetagenom1_FD_187290 | JGI IMG/M metagenome (GOLD analysis project Ga0209633, IMG submission 187290) | Oil polluted marine microbial communities from Coal Oil Point, Santa Barbara, California, USA - Sample 1 (SPAdes) (version 2) | ecosystem: Environmental > Aquatic > Marine > Oil seeps ... | reverse complement strand
AATCATGGCGATAAGCTCGGCGTCAGACTCTGGGGCTTCCGAACCGAAGATCTCGGCCCCGATCTGATAGAACCCTCTGTAGCGTCCCTTCTGCGGGCGCTCGTGGCGGAACATCATCCCGGTGTAGTAGAGCTTTATCTGAGGGGACTTGGTGTACATCGAGTTTTCCACGTAGGACCTGACCACCCCAGCGGTGCCTTCCGGGCGGAGCGTAAGAGAAGAGCCGTCTCGGTCAGCGAAGGTGTACATCTCCTTCTCGACTATGTCTGTTGCTGCCCCTATGCTCCTCGCGAACACTTCTGTAAATTCCAGAACAGGAATCCTGATCTCAGAATAACCGTATAGCTCACACGAGCGCTTTGCATGCTCTTCAATGTGGTGCCATCTGCCGATATCCTCCGGCAGGATGTCATGGAACCCTTTTATTGATCTTATTTTCATATATTCATTCCGCAGTTATAAACTATTAGTCGCAAATGTTTAAGGACGCTCTCTGTCTCCGAGTCTTAAGATAATACGGGCTTATTATATATGAGTCTCGTTATTATTTCTAACATTGTTGCTTTCGGGTGAATTTAGGGCTATTGCTTTAAGTACAGTTGCTGTTTTGAATTAGCTCAATATTCTATAGGTTTAAGTTGAGTTAGGATTCAAAGGGTAAGAGGAATCCGGATGGTTAAATATGTCTAAAGAGAAGCCACTGAGAGTAATTTATGTAGGCAGCCCCGAGCTTTTCTCAAAGGGCGCGAGCGCCGTGCACGTGATGAAGATGTGCGAGGCTATGGGCAGGCTCGGCGTAAGCACAGAACTGCTGCTGTCCTCAAACCACGATGAGGACGACATTCGAGCCTACTACGGCGTCATCGACAATTTTAAAATCAGTAAACTTCCTTACTTCCGTAACTCCAGCCTGAGAAACATCGTTCACGGTGTCCTGGCTTCTTTTAAAACCAGAGTTAGAAGAAGGGATTTTGATCTCGTTGTGACGAGAAATATTGTGTACGCGTATCTGGCTACTGTATTTTTCAAAATTCCTACAATATACGACGCCCATCACCCCCTCGTGAAAGGGGCGTACCGGCTATTCGATTCATTTAAGGATTCCAAGTACCTAGTCAGGTTCTCTACCAATTCAGCCGGGCTAGGCGAGATTTACCTCGGGCTCGGCCTTCCGCCGGATAAGCTGACGGTAGCGCATAACGGGGTGGATCTCGAGGACTATGAGTCACTTCCCGGAACTAAAGAGGCAAGGGCTGGGCTGGGACTACCCGAGGAGCGTAAAATAGTGTGCTACTCGGGGAATATATATGAGGGCAGGGGGATCGAGCAACTGATTGACTGCGCAGGAGAGCTAAAGGACATATTATTCCTCATAGTGGGCGGCCTGGATGAGGATGTACAGAGGGTCCGCGCTCTGGCAGAGGGTCGGAATGCCGAAAATGTTATGCTGACCGGATTTGTGCCTCACGGGAGCGTGCCGAAATATCTTGCCTCGGCTGACGCGCTGGTACTTCCCTACACCCAGGATATGACCATAAAGGGCGGGACAAAAGCAAAGGATTTCACGTCTCCGATCAAGCTCTTTGAATATATGGCCTCTGCTAAGCCCGTAGTCGCAAGCGCAATCCGCTCAGTTACCGAAGTGCTGGAGGATGGTCGCAACTCCTTACTCGTAAACCCTGGAAGCGTAACATCTCTGGGCATGGGCATCCGGAAAGTTCTGGGAGATGGTCAATTTGCGGATGCTATCGCAAAGGGCGCTCAGGAGGATGTCAAGAACTACACCTGGGAGGGCAGGGCCAAAAAATTACTCGGTTGGGGACAGAGGTGAGAGCAGTTCAGCGATACCTGCAGGAATAAAACCAAATAAAACCCCTTTTATTACCGTTACATTACATGTATCTTATGTGGGCCTATTTATCATAGAGAATTAACCTTCTTCGAGAGAGAAAGTTAAGAAAGAGAAAGTGAGGGTGAAGATTAGATATCTGATAATGATAGCTATATTCGGGCTTACGCTCGAAGCTGTAGCTCAACCTGGGTTTGAGGGGGAAGACCTCTACTATGAGGACATGAGGGACACACCCGTACTCTTGGGCGGGGCGGGAGCTTCCGCCGGGAGCATGCTCCGCGGTGACCCCTGGGTAGAGAATTACGGTGCTGACGAAGACGGTGTCTATAAGTGGCCGGGTACGTACGACGACCTCACGACTAAAGATTTTCTGCGCGACACCGCGATTGCTTACGCCTTCCAATGGGGTGCGAGGATGTTCTATGTTAGGAATAAAAACAGCAGGATCTTCAACACTTCTCTGTCCGACTGGTGGGACAATATTACGCAGTGGCCTGAAAGGGACGACGGCGACGAATTCTTTACGAACCTTATCACTCACCCCATCGTAGGCGCAGTAGATTATCTGTACTACCGCTCCATGGGGCATTCGTTTTGGATGGCGGCCCTCGGGACTGTGGTACAGAGTACGCTCTTTGAGTATACGATCGAAGGACTGGTGGAGACCCCTTCACTATCAGACCTCATATTCACCCCACTACTCGGAGTACCTGCGGGATTCGTGCTGGAAGAGTCCTCGGAGTGGCTCGTGGATACGGATTTCGTCCCTGCAAAAATACTCGGTTATATAATCAACCCCATGAGGAACTTCGTAGACAGAAGACAGGTGGGAATCTATAACCCTCTTTCAAAGCAGTTTATGTCTATTAGCGGACCTCTTACGTTTAACGCCAATTCCAACGAGGCGCTCAGACTTGGATACCCGTTTTATATGGAGCCGCCTTTACCGATAGGCCGCTTTATGGCGGATATCGAGATTGTGAACATGGATAAAGATCTCGGTGGAGAGTTTGTTTTTTACTCGGTAAGGGTAGACGTCCCCTCTGCGAATGAGCTGTGGGGCTTATACGTACAGATAGCGCAATCGGGAGTGAACGAGATAGAAGTTGACGGCGACCCGCTCTCGGACGGTTTCGAGTTTGCCAATTTGCTCATTGGCGGGAAGCACGTAATGCTGAAATCTCATAACTCCGCAGTCTCCTTGGGGATGGATTTATACCTTCCCACTGCATTCAAAGACAATCTGGACAGACTGAAGACTCTGCTTATGTATAAAAGGAACTTCCCTGTAAACCTTCAGAGCGCGTGGACGATTACTCCCTATATCTCAGGAGCTGTATGGAAGGGAATATTCAGCTTTCAGACTATGGCGGCCTCACAGTTCGTCCTGAATGCTTCAAAGCTCGAAGGCAACGATTTTGAGTACAGATTTAATTATGCCGCTACCGTAGGGGCTAATTTCCCGATAGTGCTCGCTCCTGTTCTTTTCGCTGAATTCAATGGCTATACTCAGCCCACTGCCGATACTTTTGAAAAAACCGATTTATTTTTTACAGGTGGAGTTCGGTTTGGTAGGAAGTTTAACCCGGGATTCGGTGTCCAGGTGCCGCTGCACGGCCCTGACGAGGAAATCTCTAAAGTAGGTTTCATAATAGATTTTCAGGTCAGATTCTAACCCCTTTTAGGACTCACTTAATCCCACTCTATCCCGATTAAAAAATTCTCTTTCTTTTTCCCATAATACTTGTTAGAATGTGAAAAGGGGATAAGGGGTACATAAAGGAGAGTATGGAGGATGGATAGGGTTTGAAAAGCTTATACACCGGCTTTTTTCTAATTTTATTATCTCTCAATTTATATACGGGGGCTTTTGCGCAGGAGAGGCCTGTAGACCTCTTTGCCACAGAAGAAGAGGGAGTCGTATATAAGAACGGGGAATTCGTCTATAATCCCGAGCCTGCTGCGGCAATTGCATATCCCGGGGACAGACCCGCCGGGTTTAGGGAATATATGATTGACACGGGTATTTGGTATACTGTGCAATGGGCTGGTAGGCTCTACTGGGTCCGTGACAAGAGCCTTAAGATCTTCAACACCTCGTGGTCAAAATGGTGGGACAACATAACGGAAAAGCCCGAATGGGACGACGGCGATACTTTTGTTGTAAATTGGATTGCTCACCCATTCTTCGGGATGCTTTCTTACCAGTTCTACAGAGCCCGTGGACATAGTATGTGGGCCTCCGCTCTGGGCTCGATAATTCAGAGCACTCTCTTTGAATACGCTATAGAGGGGCTCGCGGTTCAGCCTTCTCTCCACGATCTGATTATTAACCCCGGCGTTGGTATTCCCCTTGGAATATCGATGGAGTACGCCTCTGAGTGGCTTTATAAGCAGGATAACACGGTGGCCACTGTCGGGGCGTACATAACCAACCCAATGAGGTTCTTTGTAAGGGACAGGAACATTGGTATCTTAAACCCTGCTTCGGGCACATTTGAGTTCAGGGGGCCGATAACGATAGGTAACTCTAAGGCGGAAGCGCTTTCGCTCGGGTACCCGCTCTATTTCGAGGGACCTCTTCCGCTCGGGCGTGTAATGGCTGATCTTGAGGTAGTGGCCCTTAAGCAGAGCTTCGGCGACCAGCTTTTCTTTTATTCTATCAGGCTCGAATTTCCGACCGAAAGCGGAAACACGGGTGTCTACATCGACGCCCCTTACGGAGGTGTTAACAACGTAGAAGGCGCCCGTAACGGTTATGAATTTTCCAATATAACTATCGGCGTAAAGCAGGTGCTGGCCAGAGCGCAAAACTATGCGGTTACCGCAGGGCTTGAGTTCGTACCCCCTACGGCGTTTACAGATTCCCAGGGCAGGCTCGAAGCCGTGACTGCGTACAGACGCGACCTGCCCACGTACATTTACAAAGCTGTGACAGCAACGCCTTATCTGTCGGCAGGCATATGGAAAGATGCTGTAAGTCTACAGGGGAGCGTAGGTACGGATTTTATCTTTAACGCCGAAAATTTCCAGGGAAACAGTTTTGATTTCAGGATCGATTACTCGGCCGCGGCCGGTGTGAACGTGCCCATCGAACTTATTTCTCCTTTGGTTTTCGTCGAGTTCAACGGGTATACGATTACGACTGACGACGTAAACGACAAGACTGACATCTTTGTCACTCCCGGTATAAGGTTCGGCAAAAGGTTCAGCCCGGGCTTTGCGGTACAGTTCCCCGTTGCAGGACCTACAAGCGACATTGCAGACTCGAATTTTTATTTTGATTTACAGCTAAGGTTCTGATATTTAGTAATAGCGGGTGTTACTCAACGACTTTGATAGTTCCTTCCATCCCCTTATCCAGGTGTGATCCAAATATACCGGACTTACTGCAGTAGAATTTAAACGTACCAGTTTGCCCGGGCGTGAAAGAGACCATTAAATCTTTTCCCGAGGGTACCGTTTCCTTAATCTCGATTCCCGATTCTGGGTCGTCAATTACAAAGCTATGAGGCACTACGGAGGTCACGCTCCTAAGGTTTAATTCAACGGGTTTGTCTACGGTTACTACTATGTGGCCCGGATTGTAAGAGTAGCTGTCTACTACTATGTCGATTCTCTGAACGCCGTCTTCAGATGTGGGTACTACTTTAGGAGCGCTGTCTGCACTCTCCGAAAACACAGAGTATATCGGGATAAATGCTAATAAAAGTATTATGGTCAGAGCTGCAAGTCTGATCATTGCTGAAGAGACACGTAGACCTCTACGTCTCTGTCGTAATTGTCTTTTTGTACCTCGCACTTGGTCTCATCCCCTTCGTTCAGCTCAAGACATTTATCGAGCAGTCTCCTGGACTCTTTTACGTCCCTTCTGGCGTCACTTAATGATTTCTTGCCCCTGGACGTCTCAATAGGGTTGTCTATAGCAATAGTCTTTCCGGTTTTAAGTGTGCCGCAGCCCGATAGCGGAAGTATTAAGATAAAAGTTAAGAGCAATAAGCTAAGACGCATAAAATGACCTCTCCATCACTGCAAGTTACTATATTATAGCCGGGTGGATATATAAAACTCAAGTTGTTAAAGCCTGTGGAATGGAGAGTCGTAAGGTAGCTGATAGTAAAAGCGGAAAGTTGAAAATGAGGACGGATAAATCTATCCGTCCTCAGAGCTTCTCTTTAGGAAATCGAAAACTGTATTACATCTTTATGAGATTCAGATAATCGCCAAAGAATGAGAACGCCTTTTCGACATTAGCCTCAGTCTGTGTGCGAACGTCTTTAGTGAGCTTCTCGCTAACGCTTTTAACTGCCTGAGCCTGCTCTTTTCTGAAATCAATGTACTTGTCGAACTGGTCACTGACATCTACTGTGTTACCGTTGGCAAACGGTAGGTCCTTTGGGAAATCCTTGTAGTATCCGTTTACATTACTCACAAACTCTTTTTCCATATCGAGGATCTGAGTAACATGGGAGTTAATTGCGTTTAAGTTCTGCTCCCACAGTGAAAATGTATACTCGAGTCCATTTAGATAGTTTTCTTTAACGGTTCCTGAAAACTCCTTTACAGGCTCTGTAAACTCTTTTGACTTTTGCGTTGCTTTGGTTGTTGCTGGCATCTTGCTTTGCCTCCTGAGGAAATTGATTTAGTGATAATATATACATGAGAAGAGGCTTGTCAAGACTTTTTCTTCGCAGTTGCACAATTTAATTTGCATAGCCAAATAAGGCCTAAAACTATTATGTATATGCAAATAATATGCAACTGCACAATTTTATCGGCAATATTGGGCAGTTTTGCTAAAACTTTAAATATGCACTATAAAATCTGAGTATATAATATATAGCGATGACGGGTAAAAGCGTACAGTATTTCGAGCTGGTTCAGCTTGATAAAAACATCTGGACAGTCGGGATATCGCATAAATTTGTGGGAATGGAGTTTGGGACCAGGATGAGTATTGTCCGGTTCGGTACGGGAGAGCTCCTTCTCCATTCCCCGGTTCCTATAAACGATACGCTTAGAGACGAATTGAATTCTTTAGGTGAGGTGAAATTTATAGTCGCGCCTAATAAGTTTCATCACCTTTATGTAAAAGACTGTAAGGGCATTTATCCTGAAGCGGAGCTCTGGGGAGCGCACGGGCTTGCGGAGAAAAGAAAAGATTTAACTTTTGAAGGTGTGATTACAGATAAGACGAATTTCGGGCCTAAAGGTGAAGTCCAGAACTTCTTATTCAGTGGAATGCCCACGGTTAACGAGATAGTCTTCTATCATCCAGAGAGTAAGACTCTCATACTCACTGATCTCTTATTTAATTTCCCTAAAGACCTCTCACTGGGCTTTAAATTATTCCTTCGCTTATTCGGCTTATACGGGGGACCGAAGGTCTCAAAGCTCGAGTACTACGTGTTCCTAAAAGATAGAGAAAAAGCCCGAGAGTCTGCTCGTAAAGTGCTGTCGCTTGATTTCGACCGTGTCGTTCTAGCTCATAGAGATATTATTCCGACTGACGGAAAGGAAATTGTTAGGAAAGCGTTTGAGTGCTTCTTAGTCTAGGTTCGGAGTGAATAATCCAACTGAAATCGGGATTGACAAGTTTCCAGTGCACCCATAGCTTATTCTTGATGACAAAATTCACGAAGCTCACCCTCTTTAGCATAGGGTTTTTACTTCTAGGCGTTATGTGCGGTATATCAGAACAAGCCCTTTACGGCGGTAGACTCGATGCCGAGGGTGTGCTTCAGGAAAGCTTCTTCCTGCCGCTTACTTTTCTATTTCTAGCCATAGGCGCGGTCTTACTCCTCGCAGCTGTTCTGAGACAGCTCTTTCGGAAAACGCTCTAATCCAAACAGGCTCTAATGCCGCGCTGATATCTTAACCGGGCTTACTTCTTTGTGCCGGGCTCTGTCATCGACCACGGGTCAAGAAGCTCGGCGAGCTTTTCAGCCGGAAGCACTTTTTTCTCAAGCGCAACTTCCCTTACCGTCTTTCCTTTAGCGTAAGCTTCCTTGGCTATAGCGGCTGCGTTGTCGTAACCGATCACAGGCGCCAGACTGGTGCACATTGCGAGGCTCTTCTCAATCATTTCCTCACAGCGCTTCTTGTCTGCCTTAATGCCTTTTATGCATTTATCTGCAAAGACCTCTGAGGCTCTGGAAAGGAGATCAACCGACTGTAGGAAATTGTGTCCCTTAACCGGCATCATCACATTGAGCTCGAAGTTCCCGAACTGACCGCCAATGGTTATCGTGAGGTCGTTACCCATAACCTGGGCTGCTACCTGGCATACAGCTTCGGGGATTACTGGGTTTACCTTCCCGGGCATTATTGAGGACCCGGGTTGAACAGCGGGAATGTGTATCTCCCCTATGCCGCAGCGCGGTCCTGAGCCGAGCCAGCGGATGTCGTTTGCAATTTTCATCATGCTTACTGCGAGAGTCTTAAGTGAGCCGTGCGCTTCGACTACGGCATCCTTTGACCCCTGAGCCTCGAAATGATTGTCGGCTTCCCTGAGCTTAGTTTTACACATAGAGCTAAGCCTCTTTGCCACGAGTCTGCCGAACCGCGGGTGGGTATTGATTCCCGTTCCCACTGCAGTGCCGCCTATTGCGAGTTCGGAGAGCTCTTCGCGTGCGTACTCAACTCTTTTTATCCCGTGCTCGATCATGCTAGCGTACCCGCCGAACTCCTGGCCGAGCCTGACTGGGGTTGCGTCCTGCAGATGGGTGCGTCCGATCTTTACAATCTTGTCAAACTGTTTTGCTTTGGCAGCGAGCGCTCCTCTAAGTTTCTTTAGCGCCGGCAGTAGGTTCTCGTTTATCGAGAGTATTGACGATACATGTATTGCTGTGGGATATACGTCATTACTGGACTGACCATAATTCACATGGTCATTTGGGTGTACCCCAGATTTATCACCCATTTTCAATCCTAGGATTTCGTTGGCACGGTTAGCTATGACTTCATTTGTGTTCATGTTTGTAGATGTGCCTGATCCCGTCTGAAACACATCAAGCACGAAATGGTCATCGAGCTTTCCGTCAATTACTTCCTGGGCAGCTTTTACAATTGCGCGTCCCTGTTTTTTGGAAACTAAGCCTAGCTCCATATTGGACTCTGCCGCAGCCTGCTTTATCATTCCCATTGCCTGTACCAAAATACTGTGCTTTCTGATACCGCTTATCGGGAAGTTCTCTATTGCTCTTGCTGTCTGAGCTCCGTAGTATGCGTCTGCGGGAACACTCATTTCCCCCATCGAGTCGCTTTCAATTCTGTGTGATTTACTAGCCATGAATACCTTCCTCCTTCTATATAATTAAGTTTGTTTTTTGTTTTGGAAGATGTAATTATGCCATATAGTGGGAATTTTTCTATTGAACTATGTGACTGTTATCAACCTCTGCGCCTTCGGGTTTTGTAAACGTCGAAGGTTCGGGGCGTTTTCCCATTAATGAAACATTCTCAAACACCATGGTGCCGTGTGATTCCTCGCCCAGGTTTTCATCCTTCCACTCATAAAAGCTTAACTTCTTGGGCACTAACAATCCGCCCACTTCCTGCCACTCTTCATATACAGCCGCGTGCCGCTCTAGCTCTTCTTTGGACTTTCCCTGCATAAGAGGGGGGTACGTTACTATATAGCTCAGCACTTCCAGCCGGTTCGTTTCTTTATCGAAATACGCAATGTAATCGTCGTCCGAAGTGTCTCCTACCCCCTTATCGTAGGTAAATTTGACCACATTATATTCCTTGCCGTTTAACTCTTTGGTCCCTAAGGGCTCCGCGTTCACTCCAGGGTCGGCAAAGAGGAAAGGCAGGCCGAAGAAATAAAACGGGGTCGAAGCGTAGAACCTCGGCGGTACGCCCAAAGCCTCCATATTAGGCTCAATCCAGGCCTCTTGCCCATCGAAACCGAGTTTATAAGTGTCACTTGTGATAAGTACTTTTCGGGAACTTAAATCAATCAGCTGATGGTTTGTTAAATTAAATTTTCCTGTGAGATCAAAAGTCTGGTCGTATTCGAGAGTCCCGTAGCTTCTGAAAATTTCAAGGCCGCCGTGGGCATCGATTGATTGCTCAAGCTCATCCGCCTGGGCCGCTGGTAAAAATAATAGTGTAAAAAGTAGAACCCCTAAGATTGAGAATAAATTCTTTTTCATTTTCTTCTCCGGACAATTTTATTTTAGGTGAGTAATTCTATAGGAGCTAAGTAAAAGTTCAAAGAAGTGGTTCTTGCTCAGGGAAGTTCCGCGTGGGATTCACACACTCGGGGCTGTCATCCCTGGGCGAGTTTACTTTGATAGAGACTTCGTATTCCTCCATAAGCTCGGACTCAAAGGGTTTAAGTATAGATAAGAGCGCATTCTCATTTGCTCCCGGATCGAGCCACAGCTCCTCGTCCTCTTTATGGAGAATTACGGGCATCCTATCGTGTATGGGTTTCATAAGCTCGTTTGGGCTCGTGGTGATGATAGTAAATGTCTCAAGCGGTTTCCCCTCCGGTGTTTGCCAGATATCCCATAACCCCGCAAACGAAAATAACTTTCCCGAATTGAGCACGAACCTGTGGGGAATCTTTACCCGCTTACCCTGTCCTTTTTCCCATTCGTAAAAACCGTCCGCCGGCACCAGGCACCGTCTCTTTTTAAAAGCCGTTTTGAAACTGGGTTTCTCTGTAATTGTCTCGGCGCGGGCATTTATGAGCTTAAAGCCGATCTTCGGGTCCTTGGCCCAATAGGGCACGAGCCCCCACTTCATCATCTTCATTACATTCTCGTCTTCTCTAACTATCACAGGGGCGGGCTGTGAAGGAGCGATGTTGTATCTGGGCTCGTGGACATAATGGCCTGGCTTAACCTTGAATTCAGCCTGTATTTTCTTTTGCTCCGGAGTGAGCGTGTATCGTCCGCACATAGTTATCTCTATTTAGCAAGAGGGTATCATACTCGCTTTGGAAGTCGCAATAAGACGGAAAAGGGTGGGTCGCCTAAATTAGAATAGATCCCCTAACTCGTCCAGAATCTTTTCATCGAGCCTTTTCTTTTTCTTCTTCTTTTTACTTCCTGTGTTTTGAGTCTGCTCACCTGCAGCTTCTTCGGCTTCCGCATCCGGAGAGTTCTCTTTCTCGCTCTCTGACAATAGCTTGTCGAGCACCTGTTTTTTTAGCTCTTCTTTTCCTTTTCGGATGGTGGCACGCTCTACCATAGTGGTCAGGTGTCCCATGTCGGGCTTGGGCTTGGCGTCGGGAAGCTGACCTGAAATAGCGAAGGGTATCTCGAGTAGTCCTTTGTCACTCGATATATATTTAAGCTCCGGAACGTCTTCTTCCAGGTCTTCCGACAACTCTTTTGAAAGGGTAAGGAGCGATTTCATATCCACCCTACTGTCAAGGTCTATCCAGCCTCGTCCTGTTACCCTGTAGTCGCTCGAAGTAATCCGCAGATCGTTTGTACGCATCTTGCCCTTCTCTAATATAAAGGAGGCTTTGAACTCTTCAAACTCCGTATCGCGTGTGCTGAACACTTGCGGATATCTCTCTCTTACCCGGGGCGATATAAATACTGTAAGTCCGGGTAGTCCGGTGATGCCTTTAAGCACTTCTTCCGCGAGGTTTATGTCGAGCACGGCGCCGTCTATGATCTCCGCTTTTGCTGTTCCTTTTAAGTTTGGTTTTATTTGCTCCCATTCTTTTCCACTGCCGAATACATTCAGATCAAAATTTGCTTTCCCCTCGATATTCTGCTCACCTTTGGGGTTTCTGGATGTGAGGAAGGTCTTCAGATCGATCCCCCTGACGGTCGATATCAGTGCGAACTCGGGTGTGGTACCCATCGTGTAGCTCGCCTTACCGCTGATCGTGCCGTCGTAGGCTTTCGTGCTGAAGCTGTTTACCTTTGCTTTATCTCCCGTGAGGCTTAAATTTGACTTCAGATCGGTAAGCTCAAAGTCGGATAACACCGCATTTGACGCTGAGACATTACCGCTGAATACAGCTGTTTTATTACTCATTCTAAGAGAGCCTTTACTCTTCAGGTCCTTCAGCACATCGGGCTTTTTGTTCTCCCGAGCCTCTTTTTTCAGCTCACTCAGGTTAAGCTCGGGCGAGGATACCTTGTAGCTCAGCCTAAGGGGCGAGAAGCTAGTGACAGACGTGCTCAGGCGTACCTGTGATTTGCCCAAGCGGAGCGAGAGGTCCTGAACACTGGCCGAGTTGCCCGTGAATTCTATCTTGGTGTTTATGTCCTTTATCGGTTGCTTAAAATCGGGCGGCAACACGCTTACGTTCTTTACATCGAGAGCTCCTCTAATGTTCGGGGTCTGTCCTTTGCCCGACTCACCCGTGATTTTTGTCGGCAGCAGCTTTAGCTGCCCCGATACCCCGTGCTTTTTGAGAGCCGGAAATATGTCCTTCATGTCGGACAGATTTATATTGTTGGAACTTAGCGATAGGTTCAGTAGCGTCGTCGTACCCTGATTTATTTGGCCTGCGAGTGATAGTAGCAGCGTGCTTAGTTTTATTTCGGTCTCGCTTATATTAATTTTATCGCTGCCTATGTCCGCTCCAGTTGTGATTACCAGAGGCATATCGCTCGGTTTAAGGAATTTGCCGATAACTGCGAGCCTAGTAGCGGTCGCATCCACTACTACACCGCGGAGCTTTAGGTCTTCGGGTGTGCCTGTTACTTTTCCTCTCAGGCTGATGTTCCCGTGCGAGGACAGGCTGTTGGGAATTGAGCCTTTAAGATAGGTGAGCTGTCTGAGCTTGTTTATGTCCGCGTTCTTGAGGTCAAACTCTGTATCTAAATTTAGGCTCTCGGCGCTTTCTCCGATTGGGCCCGCGCTTCCTGTGAGCTTGAAGTTGGGCTTGCTTGCTCCGAACACCGAAGCGTCCACATCTATGTCCGTAAGCGTCAGTGCGTCGGCTTTACCGTTGAACTTGAATTTCGCTTCTATAGGGCCTGAGAAATCTAAACCATGGGGGATTTTTTCTTTGAGCATGGGAAGGGATTTCTTTAAGGTGCTTATGTTAAGATCGCCGATGCGCGCGTCGCCTTTAACAGAGGCGTCTCCTAAGTCCATTCCTGCGCTAAGAGGGCCGATCGTGGTGTCTAACATTACATTTTGGTCCTTAGCTAAAACGGCTGCCCTAAGCTTCACCCCAATCTCTTTTTTAAAACCGAGGTCTTTAATTTCGAGCTCGATCTTCCGCGCTTCAAGCTCCCTGCCGTTCTCTTCATCTATATAAGTGACCCGTCCGTTTTTAATCGCAATGTTGGAAGCGGCAATCGGAATCTCGCCTATCTGATCTTCTTCACTTTTGCCTGTTTCGTCACCGCTTTTTTCGGATTTGCTGTCTTTTGCAATAGTTGAGAAATTAAAGTCGCCATTTTTATTTCTTATGACGGTTATCACAGGCTCACTCAGAATAAGTTTTGTTACCACTATCTTTTTACTTAGGAGCGGAAAGAACGCGACGTTTACCTGAATGTCTTTAGCGCTTATGAACTCAGCTTCTGAAAAATCTCTGTCATCCGATACAGAGAAGCCGCTCATCCTTATGCCGATGCCGTCCGTAAAACCGGTCTCCACATTGCCCACAGTTATGTTTCTACCAAGTGATTCTTCTACCTGAGTTAGTAGATATTCTTTATTCTGATTTATGAAATAGTTCAGGTTTAGCACCGCGAGCGCTACGAGCGCGGCAAGGATCAAGACGAGTACTACCAGCGCCACTAAAAATTTTTTCATGGACGGTTCCCCGGACTGAAGTTTAATAAGTTAGTCCGCACTATATTTCAAAAGCATAATTGATGAGAAACGTGAATCAATGAATATTTTGTTAATTGAGTCATAAAATCTGCTGGTATTCATACGGGGGCTTGGGTTATTATTTAAATATGAGCCGAATTAGAGCTTTTCTCGTCCCCGCTCGTAATATAATGAAGACAGTACAGAAGTCGCAAATGAGCGTCCGGTGATAGGACTAACGATAAATACAGAAATCAGGGACGAGAATGCCATGCGGAAATTCCAGAAGGGCGACGCGGAAAGCTTTGACTTACTCCTTAAGCGCCACAGTGGTGGTGTGCTCCGCTTCATCATGAAGATGACCGGCGGAAGCAAGCTTCACGCAGAGGATCTGCTTCAGGAAATATTCCTTAAGGTTATAGAGCGCAAGGACCGCTACGACCCTGAGCAGAAATTCACCACCTGGCTCTACAGTATTGCCCGTAATCACTGCATCGATTACCTGAGGACCGAGAGTTACAGGCGGCACCGCTCGCTCGACGCCCCTATAAATAGTGAAGAAGAAAGGGGAGCAGTAGTCCTCGAAATCGTGAAGAGCGACACCAGGGCGCAGGACGATGAGGCATACGATAAAGAGCTTAGGGAATTAATAGATATAGGAGTGAAGGGACTTAAAGAGGAGTTCAGAGAAGTGTTTTTACTTCGTGAAGTACAAGGGCTTTCATTTCAGGAAATTGCGGACATTACAGAGTCTCCTCTGGGTACTGTGAAGAGCAGGCTCAGATACGCCTTTCAATATTTGAGGCGCGTGTTCTCAGAGTCAGGTTATTTTGAGCAGAAACAAAAAGCAAAAGAGGGAGTTTAAATAGCTATGAATTGCGACAAATGCAGCGGGCTACTGATCGATTATCTGGAGGATCTCCTGGGCTCTGAAGAGTCGGGCGCACTAGAGGAGCACATGCGCGGCTGCCCGGACTGCTCTCTTGAGCTTGAGCATTACAGAGAGATCAGGATGGCCGCGCGAGATGAAGATTTACCTGAAGTATCGGCGGAAGTGCTTTCGTCACTTAGCGATGCCGCAAGGGAAAATGCTTCTCCTAAGAAAACACCTTTCTGGAAAAAGTGGTCTTACTCTCCCATTCTCGTGCCTACAATAAGCGCTGCTATAGCTCTCTCTGTATGGTTCTATTACGGGCAGACAGGTTTTGAAGGTGTAGATAGTGTAACGAGAGAGGTTGGAGCGATGAAGATGAAAGCTCCGGGAAAACAGGAAGAAACTTTCAGCGATAGTGAGGAAAAAGAGCGGACTTTAGCATTCGAGGCTCAAGAACCTAACGACGCGCTAATAGTAGCGTCGGATTTAGAGGAACAGGAGAAACCTCCCGCTGAATCAAGAATATCTCCCGCACCTCCTTCTAAAACAGAAACTGCGGAAAATTCCCCCGAAAAAAGCATGCTCCGTAAAAAAGATGTAACTGAGGAAGACCTGGTTACTTACAGGAAAGAGAGTGTTTCTAAAGGTAATATTAAAGCAATACCGGAATCTTCGGACGAGGCGGCATCTGAGAGTCTGTTAAAAGCAGAGCAGCCAATTTTGAGAGATTATGCCGGTGAGCTTGAGCTTGCTCAGCGTCAGCAGACCGAGGGAAACTGCGCGGCTTCGATACAAACGAACGAGGCGTTACTAAATTCCTCTCCACCCCCGCCTACGGAAGTACAAGCAAGCTCTTATAAATCTCTGGCCGAGTGTTACGAGCAGACGGGTGATATGGCCAGCGCTGTTGTCTCTTATAACAATCTGGCTAGAGTCGATCCTGCGCAAAGCCCGTTCGTGAATGAAAAGCTTGAAGAAATGAAAATTGACTCAGCTTATATGAATTACGAAGATTCGGATTCCGGCACGGAACCCGCCAACTGAGATTTTCGGTCCCCTAATTCCAAGTATTCCGTTGTGAGCTCATATCCAGAATTAATCTATTCCACAGAGTTTTAAATCTTTCCCAACCCCCCGTTCGTAATATCTCATAAATCAAAATTGAGGAGACACCGTTATGGGATTTAAAAGAAGAATAGGGTTTATAGTGAAGTCCCAGTTTAACGACTGGGTAACTCGCGCAGAGGACCCGGAGAAGATACTTAATCAGGCGGTGGAGGAGATGGAAGAGGGGCTTGGAACTGCTAAAGCCAAGATGGCGCATATCCGCTACAGAGTGGAGGAAGAGAATAAGCTTCTTACAAAGCTCACCGAGCAGATCGAGTACTGGCAGAAAAAAGCCGAGGAATACGTCGGCAAAGGAATGGATACGAATGCCAGGGACGCGGTCAGAAAGAGACGAATTCTGGAAGAGGAACAAAGAGTAATCACTCTAAGACTAGCCGAAGACAAGCTCAAGTTTGATGAGTACGAGGAGCGTTACTCCGATATTGAGAAGCGCGTACGGGCCTCAAAATCGAGGAGAGGTCTTTTGTTAAAGGAAATTTCTATTAATAAAGGGCCGTCCGGAGACAGAGAAAGTGCTCCTTCAGATGTCCTGACAAACGAGGACGATTCCTTTTCGGTATTCAATAAGATGGAAGAGCGGGTCGAGAAAACAAGTGAATTCTCCGCCGCTTCAAGAGAGAGAAAAGAAGCTTCACTTGAGATCGAAAGAAAGCTCATTGATGAAGAGATAGACATAATTAAAAAAACCTTGGGTAAAGGAGGTAGTAAAAAATGAAGTACGGTATAAATACGATCATAATAGGATTATTTCTTGTCGCAGGTATCACGCTTGCGGGCGTTAAATACTTAGGCGCGTTCCCTACAATCCCAAAGCCTGAGAATAACACTACTGAAAGACTCTCATGGTTCCTTCAGCTCGATCACCCATACATTCATAAGGGCTCAAACGGCGAGGTGCTCTTGAATACCAAGATTATCGGTAGTGAAGCTCCGATTGTAGACAGAGCGCCTGTCAATCTGGTGCTTGTTATAGACAGGAGCGGCTCAATGAGTGAGAAAGGGAAGATCGAATACGCAAAAGAGGCGGCAAAGCAGATTATCTCGGGGCTTGGTCCTAAGGACAGGCTCTCTGTTGTCGCGTACTCAACAGACGTAGAGCTTCTTTTCCCGATACAGTTCCTTAACAACAAGGAAAGGGCTACATCGGTTGTTAACTCTCTTTACCCGACAGATTCGACCAATCTCTCCGGGGGGCTTATCACAGGTATTGGGCAGCTCGATAAGCTTGAGCGCAAGGGCTATATAAACCGCGTGATACTTCTCTCTGACGGGCTCGCTAATTACGGCATAACGGATATGGGGCAGTTGATTAAGATCGCAAGCCAAGCGGCAGAAAAAGGGATTCACGTGACAACAATGGGGCTGGGGGTCAACTATGACGAAAACATTATGATGAACCTGGCAGAGTACGGGGCGGGGAATTACTACTTTGTTGAATCCCCCTCTCAGCTAGCTGGGATATTCGATAGAGAATTCGGTCAGCTCGCCTCTACTGTTGCCAAAGACCCTGTGTTCACCCTCACCCTCGCCCCGGGTGTAAGCGTGAACGACGTGTACGGATATGCCTATGAAACCACCAAGGACGGTAAAGTGCGTATTAAGCTCGGGGATTTCTACGGCGGGCAGGAGAGGAATATTGTGGTGAAGCTAAAGGCTCCTGCAGGCAAAACAGGTGAGAG
>Ga0209633_10002595_pt1 | contig 17285 bp, 13 predicted proteins | sample Cruoilmetagenom1_FD_187290 | JGI IMG/M metagenome (GOLD analysis project Ga0209633, IMG submission 187290) | Oil polluted marine microbial communities from Coal Oil Point, Santa Barbara, California, USA - Sample 1 (SPAdes) (version 2) | ecosystem: Environmental > Aquatic > Marine > Oil seeps ... | reverse complement strand
TTTAGATTTAATTACTATTTGGTTTTTATCAAAATTTGGTAAACGCCCTATGCATTTATTTGGATTATGGGGGAGTTTTATGTTCTTTATAGGCTTTTGTTTTGCATTGTATTTAGGTATTGATAAATTGTTCATCAACCCTACAGGGAGATTACTTACACAAAGGCCTCAATTTTATATTTCATTAATTGCCATGGTTCTTGGTACTCAATTATTCTTAGCAGGGTTTATAGGTGAACTTATTTTACGAAGTAAACGAGATGATGCTGAAAATTATAGGATTAGCGATAAGGTTAATTTATGACTTAGTGTAAAAAGTAGATTCAAGAATTATAATTATTTAAGACAATGTCATTTCGACAGCTTAAGGAACGAATGACAAGAAATCTCTTTATTATTGAGATTCTTCACTCCGCTAACGCTACGTTCTGAATGACAAATATTTATTATTATTTTTACAAAATCAAGCATATATTTGAAATCCTGTATCTAAAACTATAAAAAATGAAACATCTCATTCTACTTTCTATAGCAATAGTATCTACATTTTATTCTTGTGGTAGTTCCAATGCGCAAAAAGATGCTACCAATTGCATTCAACAAAAAATTGAGGAATTCAAAAAACAACCTGTTACCAATCCTCCTATGAGTGTTTATCAATATACTTACAATGATGCATTAGTCTATTATATTCCTGGACCTTGTTGTGATCGTTATGCAACTTTATATGACAAAAATTGCAATATCATCTGTCGTCCAAGCGGTGGCATAACCGGAAAAGGAGATGGTAAATGCCCAGATTTTTTTGAAAAGAGCACTAACAAAAAAATAATATGGCAAGATGATAGAAAATATAAATAATTCTGATAATTTGCGTTGAACCAAAACACAAAAGGTTATTTCATAACAGTTTCTTTTATTACTATCTTTGCTTAAAATTTAAGCTCTATGAACAGAGAAGATATGACACAAAAAGCCAAACTTTGGCTTAAACAACCTTTTGATACCGAAACACAAGAAAAAGTACAAGAATTATTAACCGAAAATTCTGATAATTTAGTCGATAGTTTTTACAAAGATATGGAGTTTGGTACCGGTGGTATGCGTGGTATAATGGGAGTAGGTACAAACCGTATCAATAAATATACCTTAGGAAGATCAACTCAAGGCCTGGCCAATTATTTACATAAAACATTTCCACAAAAAGAAATCAAAGTTGCCATAGCTTATGATTGTAGACATAATAGTCAATCATTTGCTAAGCTAGTAGCCGATGTATTGACCGCCAATGGCATTAAGGTCTTTTTATTTGAAGACCTACGACCTACACCTGAGTTATCTTTTACTGTGCGTCATTTAGGTTGTGATGCCGGGATAGTATTGACCGCTTCGCATAATCCCCCTGAATATAATGGTTATAAAGTATATTGGAATGATGGTGGACAAATAGTACCACCACAAGATAGTGGAATTATTAGAGAAGTAAACGCCGTTGATTTTGCAGAAATAAAATTTGCCGAAAACGCCGAACTACTAACTTACGTCGGTGCTGATGTTGACAAAGTATTTATCAATGCTTGTGTAAAGAATGGCAGTTTTAATACCCCTAATAAAGAGGCTCTAAAAATTGTTTTCACTTCCTTACATGGTACTTCTATTATGTCAATTCCTGAAGCATTGAAAAAAGCCGGATATATAGATGTACATATTGTTGAAGAACAGCGTGTACCGAATGGTGATTTTCCAACGGTAAAATCACCAAACCCTGAAGAACCGGCCGCACTTAAAATGGCAACCGATCTGGCTGAAAAAATCGGTGCTGATATTGTCATTGGTACAGACCCTGATTCTGACAGACTAGGTATAGCTGTTCGTGATACTGATGGTAAGATAAAACTCCTTAACGGAAATCAAACCATGAGTGCCATGACCAATTTCCTTATAAAGCAATGGCATCAAAGTGGAAAACTCAATGGGAATCAATTTATAGGTTCTACCATAGTTTCAACCAATTTGGTAAATGATATTGCCAAAAGTTATAATGTTGAAACTAAAGTTGGATTGACAGGATTTAAATGGATTGCAAAAATGATCCGTGATTTTCAACAACAAGATTTTATTGGTGGTGGTGAAGAAAGTTTTGGATATATGGTAGGCGATTTTATTCGAGATAAAGATGCTGTCACAGCCACTTTATTAGCTTGTGAGATTGCTTTAGATGCTAAAAATAACAATTCAACTTTTTACAAAGAATTATTAAATCTGTATACCAAGCATAATTTTTATAAAGAACATTTAATTTCTATAGTAAAAAAAGGTGTTGATGGCGCTCAACAGATCAAACAAATGATGATCGATTTGAGAAATGATCCTGTTAAAGAGATCGATGGTACACCTGTTGAATATTTATATGATTATCAATCATCAGTCTGCCAAAATTTGTTAACTGGCGAAAAAACTGACATAAATATACCTAAATCTAACGTTTTGATCTACCAAACTGTTGATGGCACTAAAGTTGCGGCAAGACCAAGTGGTACAGAGCCTAAAATAAAATTCTATTTTAGTGTGAAATTGCCCTTAGAAAAAATTGAAGATGCTACCGTCATCGAAAGGTTACTAGATCAAAAAATTGATCGTATTATTACAGAACTTAAATTGAGTTAATGAGTCATTTTACAAATATATTACGCTATGCAAAACCCTATAAAAAATTTGCATTAGGTCATATTATTTCTAATATGTTTTTCGCTTTATTTGGTGTCTTGTCATTTGTGGCCTTAAAGCCAATGTTAGATGTCATTTTTAAAAAAGGTAAAGTAGCTCCCGCTGTAAAACCAGTCTTTTCAAGCTTCTTAGAAATAGGTGAATTCGTTGAAAATTATTTGGCTTATCAAATGAATCAATATACCGGTGGAGATAGTTCTAAAGCACTTGTTTTTGTTGTTTGTTTAATTATTATAATGTTTTTATTGAAAAATATATTTGGTTACTTAGCAAATTATTTTCTAGTCTTTTTGCGAAATGGTGTTATAAGAGACCTTAGAAATGCTGTTTATAAAAAAACTATAGAGTTGCCTCTTTCCTTTTTTTCAGAAAAGCGTAAAGGCGATATTTTAGCAAGAGTTACTAGTGATATTTTAGATTTGCAATATTCATTTTTATCTGTTCTAGAATTGATCATAAGAGAGCCATTAACCATTATTTTTACCATAACAGCGATGCTTATCATAAGTCCGCAACTCACATTATTCATCTTCATTTTTATTCCAATAATGGGAATCATTATATCTAGAATTGGTAAAAGCTTAAAAAGAAAATCTGACCGCGTTCAAAAAGAACAAGGTACTTTTTTGTCGACTTTAGAAGAAACATTAACAGGTTTACGTATTATAAAAGGCTTTAATGCGGAGGATAAATTCAATGAAAAATTTCAAGAATCAACTTCTCGTTTTTATAATTTTTCTAACAAATTATTAAACCGTCAAAATTTAGCATCTCCTGTTAGTGAATTTTTAGGTATTTGCATGATAGCTATTATTCTTTGGTATGGGGGAAACTTAGTCCTTAGTGGTGATACTATTTCTAACTTAGACGGCAGTACGTTTCTTGTATATATGGGTTTGTCATATAACATTCTAACGCCTGCGAAAGCCATTTCTCGTGGGTTTTATAATATTAAAAAAGGAGGTGCTGCGGCTGAAAGAATTCAGGAAATTATCGATACTGAGAATCCTTTAAAAGACAAAGAAAATGCTATTGTAAAACAAAGTTTTGACAACGAAATAACCTTTGACAACATCTCTTTCAAATATGAAGATGAATATGTTTTAAAAGATTTTTCGTTGACCATTCCCAAAGGAGGAACAGTGGCATTAGTGGGACAATCAGGTAGTGGTAAATCGACCATTGCCAATTTAATTACACGTTTTTATGATGTAAATAAAGGCAAGATCACGATCGATAATATAGATATTCGTGATCTTACAATCAAATCTCTACGTAGTCAATTGGGTATTGTTACGCAAGACGCTATACTATTTAATGATAGCATCAAAAATAATATGCTTTTAGGCGTTGAAAACGCAACTGATGAACAAATAATTGAGGCTCTAAAAGTTGCCAATGCCTGGGAATTTGTAGAAGAATTACCTCAAGGAATTGAAACCAATATCGGCGATAGTGGTAATAAATTATCTGGTGGACAAAAACAACGGTTGAGTATTGCCAGAGCGGTTTTGAAGAATCCGCCAATCATGATTTTAGATGAAGCTACCTCTGCCTTAGATACCGAATCAGAACAATTGGTACAAATAGCGTTGGAAAATATGATGAAGAATCGTACTTCGGTAGTTATTGCACATAGATTATCTACTATACAAAAAGCAGATACAATTTTAGTGCTGCAAAAAGGCAAAATCATAGAACAAGGTAAACATGATGAATTATTAGCAAAAAACGGCGTGTATAAAAAACTTGTCGATATGCAATCTCTTGCTTAATTTATTGTGATTTATTCGATAAAAAATTATTTAAATATCAAAATTGAATCAATGAAATTAACATTTAAAACCATTAAATGGACATTGTACAAAGTTTAGAATGGCGATATGCTTGTAAAAAGTTTGACGATACTAAGATCGTTTCGGAAAACAAAATAACCATTCTAAAGGAGGCTTTTAATTTAACAGCTACCTCGTTTGGTTTGCAGCCAATTAAAATGGGTATTATTAAGAATAAAGAATTACAACAACAATTGGTTGCACATTCATTTGGGCAACAACAAGTTGCTAATGCATCGCATGTATTAGTCATTTGTATTGATAAAGACACTACCCTGCAGGACATAGACAATTGTTTTGATAGAGAAAAAGAAATAAGAGGTACCTCTGAAGAAGTTATTGCTTCTTTTAGAAATTATTTAAAAGATAGTTACGCCAATAAACCATTGGAAGAGAAACAAGAATCAGCCGTCTATCAAGCATATATTGCTTTAGGTAATTTAATGACGGTTTGTGCTTTAGAAAGGATCGATGCGTGCCCGATGGAAGGGTTTGACACTAAAAAGTTTGATGAAATTTTAGAACTAAAGCAAAGGAAATTAAAATCGGTATTATTATTACCTATTGGCTACAGAGCTGATGATGATTTTATGAGCAAACTTAAAAAGGTTAGAAAACCATTAAAAGAAGTAATTATAGAATTTTGAATTGAGAATAGAGAATAGAGAATAGAGAATAGAGAATAGAGAATAGAGAAAATAATGAATACAGAAATAAGAAACCTTGAACCCAAAGCCCTTTGGAATAATTTTGCAAACCTAAATGCTGTTCCCAGAGCTTCTAAAAAAGAAGAGCGTGTTATCGATTTTATGGTAGCCTTTGGTGAAAAATTAGGACTAGAAACTATAGTCGATACTGTTGGTAATGTTATTATCAAAAAACCTGCTACTAAAGGCATGGAAAATAGAAAAACCATTGTAATGCAATCGCATTTAGATATGGTTCATCAAAAAAATAATGATACCAACTTTGATTTTGAGACACAAGGCATTGAAATGTATGTTGATAATGGTTGGGTCAAAGCTAAAGGCACAACCTTGGGTGCTGATAATGGTTTAGGTGTTGCTACTATTATGAGTATTTTAGAAGCAAATGACATTCCACATCCTGCAATAGAAGCCTTATTTACTATTGATGAAGAAACAGGTATGACAGGTGCAATGGGTCTTGAAGTTGGTTACCTTAACGGAGAAATTTTATTAAATTTAGATACCGAAGATGATGATGAAATTGGTGTAGGTTGTGCTGGAGGTATTGATATTACAGCTACAAAATCATATGCCACAGAAAAAACTCCTAAAAACAATTCAGCTTATAGAATTACTGTAAAAGGATTACAAGGTGGACATTCCGGTATGGATATTCATAAAGATTTTGGCAATGCCAATAAAATGATGAATCGCATATTATATGCATTGAAAGAGGTTTTGTCAATTGCCAAAATTGATGGAGGAAGTTTACGAAATGCCATTCCAAGAGAAAGTCATGCCATTGTGACTACTAAGGATATAAAAATATTTGAAGATGAATTTTATGCTATTGCCAAAGACATTATCAATGAATATTCGGCTATAGAAGAAGAGTTAGAAATAGATTTGGAAGAGTGTATTCTTCCAGAAAGTGTGCTTTCAAAAAAAGATACAGAGACATTATTAAGAGCGATTTACACTACACATAATGGTGTTTTTAGAATGAGTCCTGATATTGATGGTTTGGTTGAAACCTCAAATAATATAGCACGTGTGTTGGTTTTAGATGGCGAAATAAGAATATTATGTTTAACACGAAGCTCGGTAGAATCCGGCAAAATGGATCTGGCCTATAATATTTCATCTGGATTTGAATTGGCAGGATTTAAGGTTAAACTTTCTGGATCTTATCCCGGTTGGAAACCCAATCCGAATTCGCCAATATTAAAGGTATTAGATGCCACTTATCAAACACTTTTTAATGAGAAACCAAATGTGTTGGCTTGTCATGCTGGATTAGAATGTGGTATTTTAGGAACCAATTATCCTGAAATGGATATGATTTCGTTCGGTCCAACTATCAAAGGAGCACATTCACCTGATGAACGTGCAAATGTCATTTCTGCACAAAAATTCTGGAAATATGTCTTACAAATTTTAAAAGACATTCCTGTAAAAGAATAATTACATGACAGAAAACAATCAGGACGGTAGAAATAGAAAAAACATTAAAATTGGTTTCACAGTAACAATTGTTCAAAAGCACCACCAAAGAACCGGTGAATTAACCGAAGGTATTGTAAAGAGAATATTGACCAAATCTTCAAATCATCCGCATGGTATTAAAGTACAGTTACAGTCTGGCGAAGTGGGACGTGTTAAAAAAATTTTGAGAGATATTTAGAGTCTTTTTTATTATATCCTTTTTTTATTTGCCAATAAAATTAGAGTTTGTACTTTTGGCAAAACCAAATAGTAAATGCAAAACACTAAATACGTTTTCGTTACAGGAGGCGTAACTTCATCACTCGGAAAAGGAATTATAGCAGCATCTTTAGCAAAATTATTGCAAGAAAGAGGCTATTCTGTTACTATCCAAAAATTAGACCCTTATATCAATATCGATCCGGGTACTTTGAATCCTTATGAGCATGGAGAGTGTTATGTGACCAATGATGGTGCGGAAACTGATCTAGATCTAGGTCACTACGAACGATTTTTAAATATCCCTACTTCACAAGCTAATAATGTTACTACCGGTAGAATTTATCAATCAGTTATCGATAAAGAACGACGTGGTGATTTTTTAGGTAAAACGGTTCAGGTGATACCTCATATTACAGATGAAATTAAACATCGCATTCAAATTTTAGGTAATACCGGTGATTTTGATATTGTAATCACTGAAATCGGTGGTACTGTTGGTGATATTGAATCATTACCTTACGTTGAGGCTGTCCGTCAGTTAAAATGGGAGCTTGGAGAACATAATGCCATTGTTATACATTTAACGCTTGTTCCTTACCTGGCAGCTGCTGGAGAGTTAAAAACAAAACCCACTCAACATTCAGTGAAAATGTTAATGCAAAGTGGGGTAAATCCTGATGTATTAGTATGTAGAACAGAACGCCATTTAACTGATGGGATTAAACGAAAGTTAGCCTTATTTTGTAATGTACACAAAGATGATGTGATAGAGTCTATAGATGCTGATACCATTTATGATGTGCCAAATTTTATGTTTAATGAAGGTTTAGATAAGGTTGTATTAAAAAAATTGACCCTTTCAGCCGATAGAAAACCAAGTTTGAATGCCTGGAATAACTTTTTACAAAAGCATAAAAACCCTAAACATACCGTTGAAATAGGTTTGATTGGTAAATATGTTGAGTTACATGATGCCTATAAATCAATTTCTGAAGCCTTTATTCATGCAGGCGCTGCCAATGAGATCAAAGTAAATATACATTGGATACATTCTGAAAATTTAACCTCATCAAATGTACCTGACAAATTAAAAGATCTTCATGGTGTTTTAATAGCTCCCGGTTTTGGTGAACGTGGCATAGAAGGAAAAATTGACGCTGTTAAATACGTGAGAGAACACAATATTCCATTTTTAGGTATTTGTTTGGGAATGCAGATGGCAGTTATTGAATTTGCACGTAATATATTAAATTTAAAAAATGCCAATTCAACTGAAATGGATAGTGAAACTCCTTTTCCGGTAATTAGTTTAATGGAAGCCCAAAAAAATATTTCAAATATGGGAGGTACTATGCGACTTGGTGCCTGGGATTGTAAGCTTGAAAAAAACTCCAACGTTTTTGAAGCGTATCAAACTGAACTAATCAGTGAACGACATAGACACCGCTATGAGTATAATAATGAGTATTTAAAACAACTCACCGATGCCGGAATGAAAATTACCGGAGTAAACCCTGAAACAAATTTGGTTGAAATTATAGAGTTACCCAATCATCCTTGGTTTGTAGGGGTACAATATCATCCTGAATATAAAAGTACAGTATTAAATCCGCACCCTTTATTTGTTTCTTTTGTAAAAGCCTGTTTAAAGAATAAATAAAAATTATAATAGTTTTATTATTTCTTTAAAATCAGAGCGTTCGTGATGGTCAGGATCATAATGCACATAAACTATCTTACCATCTTGATCAATTAAATAAGTCGCTGGAACCGGTAACGTAGTATTATTTGCCTCATTATACTCGGCAATTTTTCTTTGTGTAAATCCGAAATAACTAGTAACATTCTTTTCATTTACGGTAAATGCAACTTTATAACTTTTCATAATTGTATTATCCTTGTCATGAAGGATAGAAAAAGTAGCTGCTAAGTTTTTAGTAGTTTCATTTATCTTTTCAACTTTTTCTGGCGTAACGACAATTACAAATACACCTCTTTTTTTTAAATCTTCCAAATTCTTTTGTAAAGAAGCTAAGTGTTTTCTACAATAGGGACACCAATTTCCTCTATAGAAAACAACTAACATTTTCTTTTCCTTTAAAATATCATTTGAATTAATAGTATTATTGAATTGATCAACCCCAACAATTATCGGAGCCTCCTCACCTACTTTTAAATGGTCGTTATTAATCTGTGAAAATGAATTTACTGAAAAGAAAACTATTAGAAATATCACTATGAAGTTTTTCATTATAATCTTTTTTTTAGACCTCACAGGTTTTGGAAACCTGTGAGGTCTATTTATGTATTAATAGTCGATTACTTATTTTTATTCTTACAAATATATCAATATCTATAAAATAGTATATTTACGTTTATAAAATTTATCTAATTCCCATAAATAACCTTACTCATGAAAAAAATATATCTTTTTATTATAGCAATTGGTATTTGTACTGCAGGTTTTTCTCAAACTAAAACAGCTGATAAATTCGATGAAAAACTGGCTAAAGAATTAGGTGCCGATGATTACGGAATGCGAAAATATGTAATCGCTTTTTTAAAAAGAGGCCCTAATAGAACAAAAGATTCTGTTAAAGCTGCAGAACTGCAAAAAGCTCATATGGCTAATATAGGCCGATTGGCAGAAGAAGGTAAATTGGCAATTGCCGGACCATTTTTAGATAAAGGTGAACTACGTGGAATTTATATTTTTAATGTCGAAACTGTTGAGGAAGCTCAAAAATTAACTGCATCCGATCCGGCGATACAAGCAGGTAGTTTGGTAATGGAATTACATCCTTGGTATGGTTCAGCAGCTCTAGGCTTGGTAAATAAATACCATGATAAAGTTTCAAAAATTAAATGGTAGCTATCATTTTATTTTATACGACAGGCCAAAGACAAAATTTGCTTTAGGCATGGGTACAAAATCCTTTTCACTATAATCTGTATCAAAAATATTGTTTACCAACGCAAACATCGTAAACGACTCAATTGTTACTTTGATTTTGGCATCAACAACATTGTAAGAATTTGACGGTCTTTCAACATACCTGTAAGCAATACTTTGTTCTAAAAATTTTAAAAATTTAGTATTTAATGTCGCTGTAAAATGGTGTTTAATAGAAGTGTTAATTAAATATCTTGAAGAGAAAACATTCACATCATTATAATCATCTTCTAAAAAAGTATAATTTAAATTCAAGCCTTGGTTAAAATCATTTACTTTAAATGCATACGACGTATTGAGTTCAATTCCTTGTGTTGTGATTTTTCTTAAGTTTTGGGCTAAAAAGAAGGGACTGCTCTCCTCCTCTTTTACATAATCTATCAAATCTGTTGCTACTCTATAAAATGCTGCAGTACTAAAAGAAAAACTATTAGTCTGATATTTTATTCCCATTTCTTCAGTAACTGCTTTTTCAGGTTCTAAATCTTCATTTCCTGAAAGAAAATTAGGAATGTTTACATATAATTCGGTGTAGGTTGGCACACGATAAGAATAACCGACATTCCAATAAAACTTTGTATGATCATTAATTTTATATCCAAAATCAAAGCCTGGTAAAACCTGAAATTCGAAATCAGAAAAATAATTTAATGAAACGCCTGGTGTAACATCCAATTTTTTGTTGGCAAATATAAAACGTTGTTCTAAAAACGCATTAAACATGGTTCTATTTTGGTCACCCAAATTATTACTTGATAATGAGATACTTGCGAAATCGATTCCGAAGCCTGTGGTACCGATCTTTGATTTATAGGATGCATTCACTTCTGCACCAACTTTATTAGATATATTAAAATTTCTGGAAAAACTTGGATCTTCTCGTCTTAATAGAAACATATCTTGATTCCTTTTCCAATATATTTTTGGTTTTATAACAAAGGCATCTGTTGTAAATTTAGTTGAAACACCTGCTAAACTGGTTTGAGTTTCTTCATATTCATTAAAACTTGGTGAATTTGTGTAAAAATTATTCGCACCGAATTTACGTTCTCCAAAACTAGTCAACATTGTAATGGGCTCGTTCTTGGTATTGATACTACTTTTTATAAGAAAGTTTTGATTGTCAAAATCGGTATTATCACGATAACCATTACTAGAGTTATTTGAATAATGTACTTGATGTGATGACCCCTCTAATTGAGTAGACGCAGTTACGTCAATTGATTTTCTATCAAAAGAACCTCCTGTCAGGCTAATTTTGGCATTATCTTCAATTATATTTTTAGTGACTATATTAATAGCTCCGTTAAAGGCATTTTGCCCGAAAATTCGTGCTGCAGGACCTTTTATGATTTCAATTCGTTCTATGTTTTCTAAGGGTATCATCATATTCATTGTATGATGTCCGGTTTGTGGGTCTTCTGTTTTGATTCCGTCAATTAATACCAATGTTTGGTTGAAATGACCTCCACGAATGTATAGATCAGATTGCATACCATCAATACCTCTTCTCCTTACATCTATACCACCAATTTGCTGTAACATATCGGCTACATTGATTGCAGCACTTCTTAGAATATCTTCTGAAGAAATAATACTAATGGTTCTTGAATTTTCAGAAAAAGGCAACTCTATTCTACTCGAGGTTATCAAAATTTCTTTGAGTTTTATAGTATCGTTCTGTGCGATACTAATTGCGCTAATAAAAAAGAAAAATAGCTGTAGGGAGCTTATTTTTTTCATTACATATTTGATTAAAATAATTGCGGCAAATATAGATAAAATTCTATCTAGATAAACAAGCAATGTTTAAGAGAATGCACCATCTACACTTAGCACTGCGCCACTGATATAAGAGGCCTCATCAGAAGCTAAAAAAAGGTATGAATTTGCTATATCTTCAGGTTTTCCTAATCTATTTAATGGTGATCTGCTCTTCATTATTTCTACTACTTTAGCTGGAATTGTTTTTACCATATCTGTTTCTATAAATCCTGGTGCTACAGCATTGACGGTAATATTATATTTCCCTAGTTCTTTGGCAAGCGATTTGGTAAAACCTATCAACCCGGCTTTACTTGTGGCATAATTCGTTTGCCCGAAATTACCATACAAACCTACCACAGAGGAAGTATTGATGATTCTACCATAATTATTTTCAATCATATAAGGCGAAATGGCTTTGGTACAATTAAAAACACCTGTTAGGTTTACATCGATCACCTGTTGCCATTCTTTAGAAGTCATTTTTTTAAGAGTTGCATCACGTGTTATTCCTGCATTATTGATTAGAATATCTATTCTTCCGTATGTTGAAACAACTATGTTGGCTACTTTTTCTATTTCATTGGCATCGGTAGTATCTAACACATAAGCTTCAGCAACATATTCTTTTGATTTGAGCTGATTCAATGTTTCTGTACATTTTTCTTTATTGATATCCCAAATAATAACAGTAGCTCCTTCTTCTGCAAATTTTAGGGAAGTTGCTTTTCCTATTCCTGATGCACCTCCTGTGATAATGGCTACTTTATTTTGTAATCTTTTCATATCAACAAATATATACAATGCATTTTTTCTAGGCATTATAATAAAATAATTCTACCGTCTTCTATTTGCTAATAATGGCGGTGGTTCTCCCGTAAATGGATTCCATCTACTTATACTTTTTGCTTCCATACCCGAAGCAATAACAACCGATCTATCACCATAACGTTCACGCATAGTATCAATAGCCTGACTCAAATTGATTAATTTTTCATTGTCTTCAAATAAATTGATCTGATGTCCGCCTTCTACCAAATGGCTGAATTTTACACCTACTAAACGTACTAATAAGCGTCGGTTATATAATTTATTAAACAAATCTAGCACCATAGGTATGATACTACTATCTAATGAACTATACGGAATACGCTTTTGTTGGGTATAGGTTTGAAAATCAGAATAACGAATTTTAAAAGTAATACAAGCTGTCAATTTATGACCACGACGTAATTGATACGCCAAATTTTCTGCCATAGCTATAATAATACTTTTTAATTTATGCACATCGGTAGTATCTTTATCGAAAGTACGTTCGGTAGAAATAGATTTTCGCTCGTGATACTGTACTACCGGCGAATTATCTATACCATTCGCTTTTTTCCAGATACTCAAACCATTTTTGCCCAATACTTTATGCATTAATTGCATAGGCATTTCTTGTACTACTTTAATTTGTTTGATACCCAGATCGCATAAAGATTTATACGTAACCTCACCAACCATAGGGATTTTACGTACAGACAAGGGAGCCAAAAAAGGTTTTTCTGCACCTTTTAAAATTTGTATTTGATTATTTGGCTTGGCTTCACCCGTTGCTATTTTAGAGACTGTTTTATTGCCAGACATTCCAAAAGAAATAGGCAAACCTGTTTCGCTAATGATACGTTCTCGTAATTCTGAAGCTAATTGATGACATCCAAAAAACTTATCCATTCCGGTAAGATCTATATAAAATTCATCTACAGAAGACTTCTCATAAAGTGGTACACTGTCTTTGATAACATCGGTCACTAAGTTAGAATACTTACTATAAATACCCGAGTTACCACGTAACACAATAGCTTCAGGACATAATTGTTTTGCCATACGCATAGGCATGGCTGAATGTATTCCGAATTTTCGTGCTTCATAACTACAAGAAGCAACCACGCCTCTATCAGAGGTACCTCCAATCAATACAGGTTTTCCATTCAAACGACTATCTAGTAGGCGTTCACAAGACACAAAAAACGTGTCTAAATCCATGTGTACAATTGCTCTATTTTCAGGACTCATAAGCAATCTGTTTTGGGGTATCTGAATATCTAGGATCTTCTATAATGGCCAATCTATACATAGAAATTACTTCAATATTTATACAATCAAACTCTTCTAACACTTTACCTGTAATTGCATAAATTCCTTTTCCACGGAAAGGATATTTTACTGCTACCGGAGGAAAATGCACCGTATCTATAAAATCACCTTCACGGTCTAAAAAAGTACCAAAATACATGGCTTTTCCCGATGACGTTTTCGTACTTTTAGTAGTTATTAAATAGCCTTCAATTCTTATAATTTTAGTTGTATACCCTATTAATTCTTTAGCTTTTAAGCTACTTCTTTGAGGCTTCAACAACAAGTCAAAAGGATTACACAATGGAAAACCTAACAATTCTATTTCATCAAAAGCATGCTCTAACGCAGTAGCATATAGTTCGGGGGTTTGGTAGGTAATTTTTTCTGTTTTAAATAAGGTCATTATATGTTCTTCAAAAGATACCTTATTAATTTTCATATGTGCCTGCCATAACAATTCACGTTTATTAATATCCGTAAACCGAAAAGCATTGATCTTAATTAAAATAGAAATTTGCTCTACAGAAATAGAAACACGGTCTATAAAATCATCTAAACTTTGATAGGCTCCACTTTTTTGTCGTTCAATAAGCATTCTTTGTGCCGTTTTTGATTCTAATGAACGCAAAAATAGAAATCCCAAGTAGATAGTTTTACCTTCTATAAATGCTTCATTAAAACTTTTATTTACGCATGGCGCTTCTATATACGCACCGTGCATTCTAGCTTCGTGTATATACAATTCAGGGCGATAAAAACCACCACCATTATTGACTGTAGCAACCATATATTCTAAAGGGTAATAGGCTTTTAAAAACAAACTCTGGTAACTCTCAACAGCATAAGAAGCAGAGTGTCCTTTTGCAAAAGCATATCCTGCAAAGCTTTCTATTTGACGCCATATCTCTTGCGTTAATGTTAGAGGTTTTCCATCATTTTTACAATTGTCAAAAAATTGCTGTTTTACTTTTAAAAATTCTTCTCTAGAGCGAAATTTACCCGACATCCCACGGCGTAACATATCTGCTTCGCCTAAGGTCAGTCCGCCAAAATAATGAGCAACTTTGATCACATCTTCTTGGTAAACCATTACCCCATAGGTTTCAGGCATAATATTTTGCAATACAGGATGTGCATCTTTTCTACGATTTGGGTATCTGTACCGTAGAATATACTCACGCATCATTCCAGATTTTGCAACTCCGGGCCGTATTACAGAGCTCGCAGCAACCAAGCCTAAATAATCATCTACTTGTAATTTTTTAAGCAGCATTCGCATGGCGGGCGATTCAACATAAAAACAACCAATAGCTTTCGCATTTCTTAAGAGATGTTTGATCTGTTTATCTTCTTTAAACCGTTTGATATCATGAATATCTATGGACTTTTTTTTAGGATGATTATAAGCAACAACTGCTACAGCATCTTTTATTTTCCCTAATCCGCGTTGACTTAAAATATCAAATTTATATAGGCCTATATCTTCAGCAACAACCATATCAAATTGTGTCGTTATAAATCCTTTAGGCGGTAAAAAAGTAGCTGTATAGTAGTGAATTGGTTTTTCTGAAATTAAAATCCCTCCGGCATGGATTCCTAAATAATTAGGAAAACCTTGAATATACTGACTGTACTTTAATACCAATTGTGAATATTTATCCAATTCATTGAAGTTATACTTTCCTTTAGTCAATACATCCATTTCAGATTTAGGCAACCCAAATACTTTTCCTAATTCACGAACTGAAGCTTTAAATTTAAAAGTGTTATATACAGTGATCAATGCTGTATTTTTAAATCGGCTAAAAATAAATTTAGTAATATCATCACGATCTGTCCACGAAAAATCAATATCAAAATCGGGTGGATTTGTACGATATAAATTGATAAACCGTTCAAAATATAAATCTAGTTCTATAGGATCAACATCGGTAATACGCAATAAATAAGCAATGATACTGTTGGCGCCACTACCACGACCTACATAAAAATAGCCTTTACTAAGGGCATATTTTAATATCTTCCAATTGATCAAAAAGTACGATACAAAACCTTTCTCTTTAATAATAGTTAGCTCTTTGGTAATTCTAGAATAGATCGTCTCATCAGGACTTTCATAACGATAGGTCAACCCTTGATAAGCTAATCTTTCTAATAACCGATAATCTAATGCTTCATTATCAGTATAAGAATGTTGGTTATTAGGAGTGTTTTGCGAAAAATCAAAATCAATGGTACAGTTATCTAGAAGGTATTCTGTGTTTTTTATAAGCTCAGGATAATCTTTATACAAAGTATATAATCCATTACGAGTTAACATTTGATCGGTTTCATTACCCTGTTCTTCTTTAGAAAGTTTACTCAATAACGTATTATTAGCAATGGCTCGTAATAAACGATGTGTATTGAATCCTTTTTTATTTTGAAAAGAAACGGTTTGTAGTATTACTAATTTGTCACGTTTGCTATTCCATTTTGAAAATTTTAATTTATTGAGATCATCAGCTTTTATGCCTAGATATTCATTGGTTTTTAAATTGAATTCCTTACCGGATATATAAGGATAAATAACAAGTGTATCTTCTAATTGAGGAGCTTGATCGGAAAATTTTAGCTTCGAATTATATAAATGAGAAGATAGATAATCGTTAATCTGTTGAAACCCGTTATTATTTTTAGCCAGTAGTATAAATTGTTGTTGTGCACCATTTCTAAAATCGACACCTAGTACCGGTTTGATATGATATTTTGAAGATAGGCGTACAAAATCAAGACAAGCAGACGTATTATTAATATCGGTTAATGCCAATGTTTTTATATCATTTTCAACAGCTAACTTTAATAGATCGTCAGTCTTTATAGTACCGTATCGTAAGCTAAAATATGTATGACAATTGATATACAAAATCCCTTTTTAAATTTTCATCAAATTTAGCTACATTTTAAAGTAATTATTGCTTACATTTGTAGTAATCTAATAAAATAAATGAAATTTATTCAAACAAACATTCGTCATTTAAGAGTTTTAAAAGGCTTTTCTCAAGAGCATTTCGCGGAAGAACTGGGTTGGACTCGGTCTATTATTGGTTCATATGAAGAAGGTCGATCAGAACCATCTATTGAAAGATTAATTAGTTTGTCTAGCTATTTTAATATTCCTATAGATATTTTAGTTAAGAATGATCTACGATTAACAGATACCACTTCCTTTATTGAAATTGGGAATAGGCGTGTATTATTTCCGGTAACAGTTAACGAATCGAATGAAGATCTGATTGAAATTCTTACCATAGAAGCCTCTGCCGGTTATTTAAAAGGTTATGCTGATCCTGAATATGTTGAGCAATTGCAAAACATAAAATTGCCTTTTTTACCAACAGGTAAACACAGAACTTTTCCTATAAAAGGTGATTCTATGTTACCTGTAAAAGACGGTTCATATGTTGTTGCAAAATTTATTGAAAATATTCACGATGTAAAAGATGGAAG
>Ga0209633_10002594_pt1 | contig 17288 bp, 19 predicted proteins | sample Cruoilmetagenom1_FD_187290 | JGI IMG/M metagenome (GOLD analysis project Ga0209633, IMG submission 187290) | Oil polluted marine microbial communities from Coal Oil Point, Santa Barbara, California, USA - Sample 1 (SPAdes) (version 2) | ecosystem: Environmental > Aquatic > Marine > Oil seeps ... | reverse complement strand
TCATCGCTTTGCTCCCGGGCTTTTTCCCAGGGCGCTTCGGAACTCGGAGGGCGCGAACTGTTGCGGGAATTCTGCTCCAGGCGCTCACGCGCTTCTTTCAGATCATTGAGCAGCGTAACTATTCAGCAAAAAAACTGAAAAAGTGCTTGACAAGGTTTTTCGTATTTTTTTGCGATTTTGGTGATATCTGGCTGGTTGTCATTATAACCGGCTAAATAAGCCACAAGAAGCCAGGCATCGGGTGCTTGTATGCTGCATAACTCGGGAGCTGGATCACTTTTGGGATCGCCTTAGAAGCGCCCACAGGGACAAAAAAAACCGGCCCTGAAAACCCGTGCGATAATGATCACAGTCAAGATCATTTGAGTGCAGGCAATTGAAAATAGAGGGATTTGACGTCAATTCGGCAATCGAGGGCGCCAAGGAGTTGCTCGGTAAAGAACAGGATCTGTCACCTGCGCTCAGGTCGGCACTGGAAACGTTGCTGATCCTGGTAGCTCTGCTAGCAAACCGGCTTAACCTCAACAGCACGAATAGCAGCAAGCCACCATCAACCGATCCAAACCGGAAGAAGTCGAGCAGGAAAGGAAACAGCGCCAGAAAGCCGGGAGGGCAGAAAGGGCGCAACGGGATCACCCTTGAACGAGTGGATGATCCCGATGAAGTGAAAGTGTTGAAGATCGACCGCCGCACGCTGCCAAGGGGACAAGAGTATCGCGAAGTCGGTTATGAAATACGGCAAGTTGTTGATATCGACATTGCGCGGTTTCTGACCGAATACCGCGCACAGGTTCTTGAAGGCGGCCAAGGGAATTGCTTTGTGGCCGTTTTCCCGGAAGGAGTGAATCGACCGATTCAGTATGGCCTCAATGTGAAGGCCAATGCGGTCTATATGTCGCAACAGCAATTGATTCCCTATGATCGAATCCGCGACCACTTTCAGGAGCAGATGCATATTCCGGTCAGTGTCGGTTCGGTCTTCAACTTCAATAAAGAAGCCTATGACAGACTCGAGCCTTTTGAACAATGGGCAAAAAGAGAACTTGCCAAGTCTGCGGTTCTGCACGTGGATGAGACCAGCATAAACATTGGTGGTCAACGTCACTGGTTGCACTGCGCCTCCAACGAGGCATTGACCTGTTCCATCCTCATGCCAAGCGAAGTCATGGATGAGATTGGCATCCTGCCTTTTTTCGGGGGCGTGTTGTGCCATGATCGCTGGAAGCCATACTACCGCTACGAATGCACCCATGCATTGTGCAATGCCCATCACCTCAGAGAGTTGGAGAGGGCTTGGGAGCATGATCAACAGCAATGGGCCAAGGAGATGCAGACGCTGCTGACGGATATTCGACAAGCGGTAGAGGATGCTGGCGGTCAATTACTGCCGGATGCGGCAGAGCTGTGGCGCCAACGATATCGAAAGCTGCTCGAAAAAGCGGAGATCGAATGCCCTCCGCCCGATGAAAAACAACGCAAGGGGAAACGGGGCAGGCTCAAACGCTCCAAGGCCAGGAACCTGCTGGAACGACTACGTGACTTCGAGCATGATGTGCTGCGCTTCGTGGTTGCGAATAATATCCCCTTTACCAACAACCAGGGTGAGAATGACCTGCGCATGACCAAGGTTCAGCAGAAAATCTCCGGTTGCTTCCGGTCGATGGATGGAGCCAAAATCTTCTGTCGTGTTCGCAGTTATCTGTCAACCTGTCGCAAGCAAGGAATGACAGCGACCCAGGTATTGACATTGCTGTTTCAGGGCAAGCAGCCAGATTTTATGAATTGCAATGACGCTTTATCGGGTTGATCTTCGCAGAATGTGGTGAATAGTTACCTATCAACAAGCATAAAGGCGGCACGTCCGCTAGTTATCGAGCAAATGGTTGTCGGCGAGTAGCTAAAGCAGACCGCGTAGAGCGCTTTTTATCGTTTCATGCTCTTTGTCATCTATGTACGTCCTAAACACTCGTATCCTCTTGCCTTCTCTGTTGCATACCTCATAGGAGAGCGCTTTACCCCATCCGCCGTCTTTCGGTATGATGTGAGCAATGTCATTGGCGTTGCCACCGATGTCACAAAAAAGCTTTTCAATCAAGCTGGTAATTTCCGATTGGGCCTCTTGAGCATCCATAATCTTTCTCTCGTAATCTGTGTTTTGTTGCTTATTGGGGCGTAACCCCTGCGTTACCCGAATAAAAAAGCCTTACAGGCGATGATCTGTAAGGCTTTGATTTTCCTGGTGGGCCCTGTAGGATTCGAACCTACGACCAAGGGATTATGAGTCCCCTGCTCTAACCAACTGAGCTAAGGGCCCGGACAAGCAATTACTTTATTCGACAAAACTGCGTAACGGCTCCGACCGAGATGGATGTCTTAGTTTGCGCAATGCTTTCGCTTCAATCTGCCGAATGCGTTCGCGCGTGACATCGAACTGTTTCCCCACTTCCTCCAGTGTATGGTCGGTGTTCATGTCGATGCCGAAGCGCATACGCAGAACTTTAGCTTCTCTTGCCGTCAGGCTGGCCAGCACGATTTGCGTCGACTCTCTCAAGCCTTCGGCGGTTGCCGATTCGACTGGCGACAAGACTCTGGCGTCCTCGATAAAATCGCCCAGATGCGAATCTTCGTCGTCTCCGATGGGCGTTTCCATTGAAATCGGTTCCTTCGCGATTTTTAATACTTTCCTTACTTTATCCTCAGGCATCTCCATTCGCTCGGACAACTCTTCCGGCGTCGCTTCCCGCCCCATTTCCTGCAGCATCTGCCGTGATATGCGATTCAGCTTATTGATTGTCTCAATCATATGCACTGGAATACGAATGGTCCTTGCCTGGTCGGCGATCGACCTCGTAATCGCCTGCCGGATCCACCATGTTGCATAGGTCGAGAATTTGTAGCCGCGACGGTATTCAAACTTATCAACAGCTTTCATCAAGCCGATGTTGCCTTCCTGAATCAGGTCGAGAAATTGAAGACCTCGGTTGGTATATTTTTTTGCAATGGAGATAACCAGTCGCAGATTGGCTTCGATCATCTCCTTTTTTGCTCGCCGCGCCTTGGCTTCACCGATCGACATGCGTCGGTTGATATCTTTGATATCATGAACAGACAAGCCGGTTTCTTTCTCTATTTGAGCCAGTTTATTCTGTGCGCGGCGGATATCCTCGGCATGTGACTCAAGCCTTTTCGAATAGTCTTTGCCCGATTTCAAAACCTGGTTGAACCAGCGTGGACTCGATTCGTTGCCGGCAAACGAAACAATGAACTCTTTGCGAGGCATTTTTGCCTGTTTGACGCAAAGATCCAGAACAATTTTTTCCTGCGCGCGAACTTTGCAGACAGCTGTCTGCAATAAACCGGACAAGCGTTGAAAGTATCGAGGGTTCCACTTAAGCTCGACAAAAGCTTCTCCGACCGCTCGATAAACATCTTCCGTACGTTCATGGTTATACCCATAATCCTTCAAGCAAGCCAGCAGCGTTGCATAATGTTTTGCCAGCACACCAATCTTTTCTTTCGCTTTGTCCAGGCTGGGACCGGAAATGGTGTTGTCGGCATCGTCGTCACTTTCCCGCGCCGTTTTTTCCTCCTCTTCAGTCGGGTCAGCGTACGCAAAGCCAGCGATGACGTCGCTCAATCGCAGATCGCCTCGAACGACTTCATCAAAGTTCCTTAAAACCGCATCGATGACCAAAGGATACCTTGCCAAGGCGTATTGAACTTGCAGTTGCCCCTCTTCAATCCGCTTGGCGATCTTTAATTCACCTTCTCGCGTCAGCAGTTCAACCGTTCCCATCTCGCGCATATACATGCGCACAGGGTCGGTTGTTCTGCCAAACTCATTATCGACTGAAGCCAGTGCAGCGGCAACTTCGGCCACATCGTCGGCGTCATCCGTCATAATGACCGTAGCGCTAATCAATGAATCGGCATCCGGCGCAACTTCGTGCACCTCGATGCCCATATCATTGATCATGCCGATGATGTCTTCGATCTGCTCCGGATCGACGATATCGCCGGGAAGATGGTCATTGACCTCTGAATAGGTCAAAAACCCTTGCTCTTTCCCTTTTGCGATAAGATGTTTAAGCTGTGATTGTTGCTGTTCTTGATTCATCAACCCCCCACGCAAGCATGTTTTGTTGCAAAATTATAACACGCCATAAATAAATTTCAATATGATCATTAACTTAACTTAACTTAACTTAACTTAACTTAACTTAACTTAACTTAACTTAACTTCAGCTAATAATTGCCGCAGTTTCAGCTTCTCTGTTTCCGTCAAACCGGCCTCGCTTTCCTTCTGCAGCAGCCGGTCCACGTACGCGTTTTTTTCATGTTCACTGATCCGTGAAAGCGCATCGGTAAACTCTGCATTCACACCCTCGTCCGGAATAGGTAAATTCCACAGTGCCAACCGCTTCATGTAACGCTCTTCCTGCTCTCCACGAAATCGTTCCAGCAGTCCGCCCAAAGGCATGTTCGGCTGTTCCTTCAACATCTGCATAATCTTTTTCAACAGAACGACCCCCGTTGACTCAAGTGGTGTCCATTCCGTCGATTCAAGGTCAGCGTTCTGAGCCAACTCAGGGTGTTGGAGCAAAAGCGCGATTGCCACTCTTATGGGGGAGGACTGCACTTGCGACCGCCGCTCATCGTCGTATGACCGATGCATAGGCTTCTCCACGGTGACACTATTTTCGACCACCTCGATATGTGCAAGTTCCGACAGTCGGGCCCGCATCATTTGCCGAAAGGTTCCCTCCGGCAGCTTGCTGATCAGGGGCCGTGCAATTTTAACCAGGCTTGCCCGCCCTTCAAGTGTAGTCAAGTCGAGCTTGTCTGTCAGATGTTGAAAAAAATAGTCGGACAATAAAACGGCGCTGGCAATATCCTTTTCAAGCCGTGCGCGACCCTCCTGACGCACAAGGGAATCCGGATCCTGGCCATCAGGCAGCAGGATAAGGCGTATCTGCCGCCCTTCGCGCAGGCAGGGTAATGCTGTTTCCACCGCCCGCCACGCGGCCTGCTGTCCCGCCCGGTCACCGTCAAAGCAGATCACGAGCTCCGAACTGAAGCGAAACAGCAGATCCAAATGTTCTTTGGACGTCGCTGTTCCCAACGTTGCAACAGAATAAGGAATGCCGCATTGGGCCAGGGCGATGACGTCCATATAACCCTCGACGACCAGAATCCTTTCCGGCTTGCAGACCATCCGCAACAGCTCAGCAAGACCGTAAACCTCACGCCCTTTCTGAAAAACGCTGGTTTCCGGGGAATTGAGATATCTTGGCGTGCCCTGATCGAGGACCCGGCCGCCAAACCCAACAACGCGCGCCCGGCGATCACGAATAGGGAACATGATTCGATCCCTGAATCGATCGTAGCGGTTTCCGCTGTCCTTTTCGATCAGGAGACCGGCGGCCAATAATTGCCTTTGGTCGAAGCGATCGGCCAAATTGTTCCAGCCGGGCGGCGCATAACCGATGCCGTAGTGCCGGGCCACATCACCGCTGAGCCCCCTTCCTTTCAAATAATCGATCGCCCGCTGCGCCTGCGGATGATTCCTGAGCTGCTCTGCGTAATACGCCGCAACACGGTTTTGCAGATCATAAACGGGGTTGAGCGCAGCTGTTCGTTCTTCCTTTCCAGGGATACTCGCCTCTCTGGGAACGCCGAGTCCGACCGACTCCGCCAGCTCTTCAACCGCCTCGACAAAACCGAGATGATCGTAGTCCATCAAGAAGCCGATGGCGGTCCCGCTGGCACCGCAGCCAAAGCAATAATAAAATTGTTTTTCGCGGCTGACGCTGAAGCTTGGAGTTTTTTCGCTGTGAAAAGGGCAGCGCGCGACGTGGTTTCTGCCAGTTTTTTTTAACGGCACGCGTGAGTCGATCAGATCGACAATGTCGACCCGGGCGATCAGGTCATCGATGAACGTTTGCGGAATTCTACCCGACACTATGAATCACCACACCGCGGCGCACAAGTTGGCTTGCGCGCAAAAAAACAGGCGGGGCTAGCCGTTGGAACTCAATCGGCTTTTGACCCGAGCACTGACCTCGGCCATGTCGGCGCGCCCTTGCATGTGCGGCTTGAGGCCGGCCATCACTTTCCCCATATCTCGGATCGATTCGGCACCGACGCTCGCCACGGCTGTCTCGATCATCCGAGCGATCTCCCCATCGGTGAGCGCTTCCGGAAGATATTCCTTGATGACGCTGATTTCCGCTTCTTCGGCACTCGCCAAGTCTTCCCGCCCGGCAGGCTGGTATTGGCTGACGGATTCACGCCGCTGTTTGACCATCTTGTCCAGCACGGCGATGATCTGAGCATCGTTCAGGGTGATGCGCTCGTCCACTTCCTGCTGTTTGATGGCCGCCATCATCAGGCGGATGACACCCAGCCGCGGTTTGTCTCCTGATTTCATCGAGGCCTTCATATCGGACTGGATGCGCTGCTTTAAAAATTCCTGGTTCGTTGCCATCTAAGCACGTGTCCAATCCGCAATCAGAGTTGAGGGCGACCCTTACGCAGGTTCCGCAATGCGTAACGTTCCCGGGAGAGTTTTTTCAAATGGCGTTTGACGGCGGCGGCCGCTTTACGCTTGCGTTCTTCGGTGGGTTTTTCGTAGAATTCACGGCGCCGGGTTTCGGACAGGACGCCGGCTTTTTCACACGCACGCTTGAAACGGCGGATGGCAATATCGAACGGTTCGTTTTCTTTGACTCGAATGGACGGCATGTAATCTCCTCTAAGCTGGTACCATAATGTTGGATGCAGTATTCGTTAAAAAGCGAACTGCACATTATATCGTCAGTACTTATAAATTTAAACTATTATGTACGTTCTCGGTATCGAGACATCGTGTGATGAGACAGGCGTCGCGATCTACCATTCGCAGCAGGGGTTGCTGGCCCACGCACTGTACAGTCAAACCCGGCTGCATGCCGACTATGGCGGTGTCGTTCCGGAACTGGCTTCCCGCGATCACATCCGCAAACTGACACCGCTGATCCGGCAGGTCATCATCGATGCCGGCTTGACGTCTCAGCAGGTAGGCGGCATCGCTTATACAGCGGGCCCCGGACTGGTCGGGGCTTTGTTGGTCGGGGCAACGGTCGGCCGCAGCCTGGCATGGGCGTGGCAAATCCCTGCGGTTGCGGTTCATCATATGGAGGGGCACCTGCTTGCGCCCATGCTGGAAGAAAACCCGCCGGAGTTCCCGTTCATTGCACTGCTGGTCTCCGGCGGGCATACCCTGCTGGTGGAAGTGGCGCGCATCGGCGGCTACACAATCCTCGGCGAGTCACTGGACGATGCCGCCGGCGAGGCGTTCGACAAAACCGCCAAAATGTTGGGGCTTGGCTATCCGGGCGGACCGGCCGTCGCCAAGCTGGCCGAAACCGGCAATCCCGAGCGGTTTCGTTTCCCCCGCCCCATGACCAATCGGCCGGGACTGGACTTCAGCTTCAGCGGACTGAAAACTTTCACGCTGAACACGCTGAATCAAAACGGGCGGGATGAACAGACGAAAGCCGATATCGCACGCGCATTCCAGGATGCCGTCGTCGACACACTGGCGATCAAATGCCGGCGCGCGTTGCAACAGAGCGGCCTCACTCGCCTGGTTGTCGCCGGTGGGGTCAGCGCCAACAAAGCCATTCGTACCGCTGTGCAGAACATGGTACACAAAGAAAATGCCACCGTTTATTTCCCACGCCTGGAATTCTGTACCGACAACGGCGCCATGATCGCATTGGCCGGCTGCCGGCGCCTTCTTTCGGGCGAGCATGAGCCCCTCGAGATGACCGTCCATCCCCGCTGGCCGTTGGATCAAATAACGGGCCAGTGAGGGCTGCCGCATCATCCCTTTCAAGATGCTTACGAGGGTGGATGTTGGATTACGGCGCGCATCAAGGCCAGTGAAAACCGGAAGGAAGGTTGCTGCGCGCGCCTAACCCAACCTACAATTCATCTCATGGTGATTGTGGGCCACCTTGAAAGGGATGGCGGGGCTGCCGGCATTGGGTGATCCGCGCAACGTGAATTGGTTCAACGTCCGATGCCACTCTCTTCACCAGCCAGCAAACGCCGGATATTGCTGCGGTGACGCCAGATCAACAAGGCTGAAATCAAACAGGCCGCTGCAATCAGAACGGGTATTCGCGTGAACCACCAGACATACACCGGCGCCAGCACAGCGGCAATCAGTGCGGATAGAGACGAAAGGCGGACTGTTTTGGCCACCGTCAGCCAGGTCGCTGCCAAAGCAAGACCGACCGGCCAGGAAAATCCGGTCAGAACACCAAATGCTGTCGCCACTCCTTTGCCGCCCTGAAAACCGAAAAAAAGAGGATAAAGATGTCCAAGGAATGCAGCCAGGCCGATTGCGGCAAGAATGACCGGCTCGACGCCCAGGGTGGATCCCACGACAACCGGAATCAGCCCTTTCAGCACGTCGCCGATGAGGGTGACGGCCGCTGCTTTTTTGCCGCCGAACCGCAGTACATTGGTCGCTCCGGGATTTTTTGAGCCCTCTTCGCGAGGGTCGGGCAAATCAAGGATTCGACAAACGATGATCGCACTGGACACCGAGCCCAGCGCGTAGGCAAACGGAATTAAGACCCACACCCACATATTTTTCCCCTGATCAAAGAACTATAGTTTTTCAGTCCACTTGTTCGTTTCCCTGCCATAATTTGGCGCCCCTTGGTGCTCGGCCATCACCGGTTCCAATGCTATAATGCCACCTGTTTGCGATATGACAATCAACCAGACTACTTCATGGATATTATATTTCTGCGTGGCCTTACGATCGAGACCATTATCGGCATCTACGACTGGGAACGGAAAACCAGGCAAACCATTATACTGGACATCGAAATGGCCACCGACATACGAAACGCGGCCCAATCGGACGCAATCGAAGACACGCTGGATTATAAAGCCGTCTCCAAGCGGCTCATCGATTATGTCGAGCAGAGCGAGTTCTTTCTTGTCGAGACGCTTGCCGAAACCATCAGTCAACTCATCATGGAAGAGTTCAACGTTCCCTGGGTGCGGCTGACGGTCAACAAAAAAGGGGCGATACGCGGGGCCAGTGATGTCGGCATCATCATCGAACGCGGGGAGCAGCCGGCCAATGGCTGAAGTATTTCTAAGTATCGGCAGCAATATCGAGCGGGAAAAAAACATCGCCTCGGCGGTCGAGTCTCTGCAGGAACGTTTCGGCCGATTGACGCTTTCCAGCGTATACGATACCGAAGCGGTCGGGTTCGAAGGCGCGCCATTTTATAATATGGTGGTCGGGTTCGAATCGGATCTGCCGGTTGCCGAAATCGTTAAGATCTTGAAAGTGCTCGAGAACCGGCACGGCCGTCAGCGCATCAGTGAAAAATTCTCGGCCCGGGCGCTGGATCTCGATCTGATTCTCTACGGCGATTTGATCCTCGATGAAGAACATCTGCAGCTTCCGCGCCCTGAACTTATGGATTATGCCTTTATGCTCGAGCCGCTGGCGGAAGTGGCACCGGATTTGCGGCATCCAGTGACGAAAGAACGCTTTGCGGAGCTATGGGAGCGCTTCGATAAGACCGACCTTCGGCAAAAGCGGGTAGCAGCGCCATGGTGATTCATGCAGGCTGATAGAAACAGTGTATGCAGCGCTCGATAACCCCTTTCAGCTGAAAAGACTGCGGCCGCCGTCGACTGCCAACAGCTGGCCGGTAATATAATCGGCATCGCGAATCAGAAACAGTACCGTACGTGCAATGTCATCCGGGCATCCTGTGCGCTTCAGCACCGTGCGGGTGACGATCGCCTTTTTTTCATCCTCAGACAAATTGCTTTCCGGCCAGAGGATCGCGCCGGGGGCGATGCCGTTTACCCGGATTTTCGGCCCCAGCTCTTTTGCCAGTGCCCGCGTCATCGCCGCCAGGCCGGTCTTGGCGATGCTGTAGACAGGATACCCTTTCAATGGCCGTTTGGCGTGGATATCGATGATATTGACGATGCAGCCGTTGCGCCTTTTCAGCAACGGAACCGCCGCCTGAGACAGAAAAAAGGGTGCTTTCAGATTGCTGCCGATCAGTTCGTCCCATTGTTTCTCGGTCACATCCTCCACCGGCGTCGCATAAAACGTCGAAGCATTATTCACCAGCACATCCAAACCATCCCAGACGTCTGCGGCGCTGCGGATCAAGGCGCCGATGTTCGGGGTATGCAGCAGATCGGCCTGCAGAGCTACAGCCGATCCCGTGCGTTTCCGGTTCAGCGACGCGCAAAGATCATCCGCTTCCGCTTTGGAAGTCCGATAATGAAGGATGATGTTCATATCCGCTGCATGCAGCCGGTGTGCTATCGCAGCACCGATCCGCCGTGCAGCGCCGGTGATCAACGCAATTCTGGGAGTCACTACGTTCTCTGTGAGTCTTATCGTCTAAACCATCATCCAATGAGCCGAACAACCAAACACAACCACGATTGTATATGAAAAGCCTGTTTGCAACGTTTCAACTCCGCTCCAGCATTCGATGCATAGCTTTATTTGGACTGAAGTTTCACCGATTTTTTTTGTTCCGGGTGTACCGGCCATCAAGCCACCATGCGCAAAAGGACCGAGACGAAAGAATTTTGCGGGGGGTTGGGTGAATCGGGCCAAAGCCCGGGAAAATCCTCGCTCAAAGCCGCATTGGCAACGAGCCTTCGTACATCGGGGAAGGCGAAACTGGTTCGACCTTTAACGATATGGCGGCGCTCGGGATCGGCCTTGATGCGATCAGCATAGCTCCATGTGACAGTATCAACCATCATACAGAAGTTCAGGTAATTGGTCACCGCATCGGCGTTGCGAGTCTGACTTTTGGAACTACCGATTTCCTGCTTGATGTCCTTGAAGCCGGATCCGATATCCCGTCAATAATACATCTATAAATTACTTCTTGACAAATACGAAGGTTCCCCCAATGATTGGTCGGGAGGCGCTTTTGTCACTGGCAAGGTGGAGTCAGACAGATGACGAACCGGCTGGACAACCCGATTCCAATTCAATGGAGCAGCCTCTCTCTCCCTCAAAAGAATCATCTCATCAATGTGTTGGCGACACTGGTGCAAAGCCAGATGACGAATCCGTTACCAGTAACGGGAGGCGGCAATGAACACTGTGACAATCAACCGGCAGCCGAATCATTGGAACCGAAGCGGGAAGATCACACCACATCATCTGGATCGAAGAGCGGTGATTTATGTCCGTCAATCGACCCTGCAACAGGTTCATCGCCACCAAGAGTCCACACGCCTCCAATACGGTTTGGTTGACCAGGCCGCGCGGCTGGGTCACGGCAACAGATCGAGGTTATTGATGAAGATCTGGGCTGTTCAGGTGCATCGGCACAAGGGCGGCTTGGCTTTCAACGTTTGGTGGCGGAGGTTGGTCTGGACCATGTGGGCATTGTTTTGGGTCTGGAAATGTCTCGCCTGTCACCGCTCGTCTCGGGATTGGCATCAATTGCTGGAAGTGTGTGCGATTTTCGGTACACTGATTGGTGACCTGGATGGCGTATATGATCCGACGCTCTACAATGATCGATTATTATTGGGGTTGAAAGGTACCATGTCTGAAGCCGAACTTCATATACTCAAGCAACGGATGTTGGAGGGCAAGCGGGCGAAGGCGCGCCGGGGAGACTTAGGCATGCAGGTTCCGATAGGCTACATTCGTCACCCCTCCGGCGAGGTGACCAAAGACCCGGACGAACAGGCCCAAGGCGTGATCGCGCGTGTTTTTGAGCTGTTTGAACGCAAACGGACAATCAACGGTGTTCTGCAAGCATTCGTCGAACAGCGGATACAAATGCCCTATCGGCTTGCCGGTGGTCCGAACAAATGGGCGCTGGTCTGGCGCCGGCCGAACCGAACAACGCTCAGCAACCTGTTGCATAATCCCATCTATGCGGGGGCTTATGTGTACGGGCGTCGACCGACCGACGTCCGGAAAAAGGTCCCCGGGCGGCCATCCACCGGTCGAACGGTCGCCCCGGCCGGAGAATGGGAAGTCCTGATCAAGGACCGCTTGCCGGCCTACATCAGCTGGGAGCAGTATGAGCGAAACATTGCGCAGATGGAAGCGAATATGGCTCAGGTCATGGGTGCTGTTCGGCAAGGACCGTCACTGCTGTCCGGCCTGATCGTATGCGGACGCTGCGGGTTACGGATGTCCACCCGTTACAGCGACAATGGCAAAGGCTTACGCTATGGGTGTGACCGCATGGCGGTCGATTACGGTGAAGCCCATTGCCAGGCACTGAGCGGCAATGCCCTGGATGCGTGCATCACCACTTTGATTATGCAGGCGCTGGAACCTTCGTCTCTGGAAATCAGCCTGAAGGTTGCCGAAGACATCGAAGGCGAACGCCGGCAACATCAGTCTCACTGGCAGCAGCGCCTGGAACGAGCCCATATCGATGCAGAGCGGGCCTTCCGCCAATACAATGCGGTGGAGCCGGAAAACCGACTGGTAGCTCGCACCCTGGAACGGCAATAGGAAGCCGCCTTGGCGTATTCCGAGCAGCTGCAGAGAGAATACGAGGAATTTATGGCCAAGCAACCCAGCGTGCTGACGGCTGCAGAACGTGCAGCCATTGTCCGCCTGGCCGAAGACATTCCGGCGCTGTGGAAGGCGGCCACCACCACCGCGGCGGATCGGCAAATGATTGCTCGCCAACTGATCGAACGCGTTGTCGTCAGCGTCATCGACGACACTGAACAAGTGCAGGTTGAAGTGCAATGGATCGGCGGGCACATTACCCGGACAACCCTGATCCGGCCGGTCGCGCGGATGGACCAGATGAGCCGTTACCGGGAACTGCTGCAACGCGTGAAGGCACTTCAATCGCAAGGCGACAACGCCGTGGAAATCGCCCGTACGCTGAATGCCGAAGGCTGGCGTCCCCCGAAGCGCCGCAAGACCTACAATGCTTCAATGGTTCGCAGCTTGCTTTCACGCCAAGGGCTCGGTACCGGCACGACCAACCAGCAGCACGTCGCCGGGACGGGTCCAGCTCCATGAATCCAGCTGCCCCAATGAGAGTCGTTCCGGCGTGATGGCCAGCGAGGTGTGCAGATAAAGGCCACGCCGGGTTTCATAGTTGAGCGGTCCCAGTCCTTCGATATCGTTCTTGCCGGTATAATCCAACTCCGTGGTGTCTTGAGCCACCAGCACGACCGGATGGTGCTTGATCCGCTCCAGCCTCCGGTCGCTGTGGGGATGCTGCCCTGCGGCTGCCGGCCCAGCTGCTCGATCACCGCGCAAGGCGCGGCGGTTATGGCGTTTGTCGCCCAGATCGATCTCTTCGAACTCTCCTGCCAGTGTTTCGAACACCGGGGTGGATTCGTTGGCAGCGCAGTCAATTGAGAGGTGGTCACTCATGCGACTTCTCCTCTCGACGCGGGTACAGCAGACAGCGGAGCACAGAGGATCCTGCGTGCATCCCGGCGCAAGGGGTAGAGCCAGATCTGTTTGATGGGCAGGGGCGCTCCATGTTGGTTGCGTTCGCGTTTCGAAGTGCGGTCATTGCGTCCGCGTCCAGCGGTCGGACCCACGTTGAGCCAGTTGGCGGCTCGGTAGCAACCGCCGCTGAAACGATCCTGCTCGACGAAGGTCTCCAGCAGTATGGGCGTGTACCCATACTGAGCCTGAAAATCCTGCGGTATCTGGCGAGTGGCTTTGGAGAGGATATGGCTGGCCAGATTCTTGACCCGAATCCAGGGGAGAATGAGAAATCGGCGGTTGTTGAGAATCCACTCCAGTCGCCACTTCCGCTGCTGCCAATCCCAGCCGATCCAAAGGTCCCGCGCTTTCAGCACAAAGGCCGCCGCCCCGAAGCCGATCGGTGCCGACAACCCCTTGATCGGAATCAATCAGATAGCGGATCTGCGCACCGGAGAGCGGGCTATGACCGAGGTAGTGATAACGATCGATCAGACCGCCCCACAGCAGGACTCTTTTTTGTTCTCCACCTTATGCAGTTGGATTGTGCCCAATTCCGAAAGCGGGCAGCACAGATCCGATGCTGGCGGTTCCGGGACCTTTGCTCGGGCCAGCCGATCCGCTCTGCCGCCTCCGTTGCCGTTGCGCGTTCGCGGCTCGGGAAGCATTATCCAGCCCTGCCGATGAAGCCGAAGCAGCGCGACACGCGCCCCCATCTCTTTGAGATCGCCTCGTGCATTGCGCTAATCCAACGCGATACAGACCCGCCGGACGATCTCGCCGCGATGGATCGCTTCACATTGGCCGTCGCGGATGATCTTTCGTACAATACTCTGTTCATCCTCCCCAAAGGGGCGGCTGCAGATCTGTTGGGGGTAGCTGTATTGTGGGCATGATGCTCTCCTGATTGATTTGGGGAACATTGAACCAGATCCAGCGGTCCGTGTTCAGCTCAAATTCCGGGGATTGTGAGAAGACGGTAACGCTTATGGCAGTCCGCGTGCAAGCAATTGTTCGTTATGTTTTGATTGCACTATATTGGGCTATGTAACTATAAAAAAACAAAAAATAAATTAAGATAAATTGTCTCCTTCTATAAACTTCAATCGTTATTAAGGTAAGACATCAGTCTTAACTTAATCAACCAAGGAGAAAGCTATGAAAGAATTTATGCTAATTTACAAAGGTGGTGATCCTGAGTGGATGAAAAATGCATCTCAGGAGGAGATGGCTGCTTCTATGGCGCGCTGGGGTGCGTGGATGGGTGCGTTGCAAGAAAAGGAACAATTAGCTTCTGGTGGTTCACCACTTAACTTTTCAGGTAAAAGGCTGAATCAAGACGGCGTTGTTACTGATATATCGGCATCTGAGTTTAAGGAACTAGTAACTGGGTTCTCTATTGTCAGAGCAAATGACATGGATGAAGCTGTATCAATCGCTAAAGAGTGTCCTATTTTTAATTACCCAGATATTACGGTTGAAGTAAGAGAAGTGATGAATATAGAGTGTTCATAACGCTCGGTTTTTAATTTTAGGAAACAGTTAGGATTAGGAGAAATAAAATGGCAATATTTCATATCGGGACACTATATGCAAAGCCAGAACATACAGCTAATTTAATTAAATCATTTGAAGGATTAAATCAAGCTCCAGGTCATATTGCTCACAAATGTTGTAGAGACCTTGAAGACAAAAACAAATTAACATTAGTTGAAGAATGGGAAAGCAAAGAAGACCATGAGAACTTTATTAATGCTTTTTCAGAAGAAGAGATGGAGCAGTGGTTAAATATGCTTTCTCAAAAGAGTGAAGACTCGTACTATGAAGAACTATAAAGCATTATGTAAGACAATCTAATTGCTTTTCAATCTGTGAAATAATAGTTGATACCAACAACGGTAGGAATGAAGCTATTTCGATCATTCCGATATTACAGTTGAAGTAAGAGATGTGCTGTAGGTTGACTAGCTCATAATATGAGTTTTTTCATTCAGGAGGCGCTCTATTTGATGCATCATTAAGCGGTGTTCATGTGGAGTGCCACCCCTTTTCTTAGATTCACTGGCTAATTGATAAGCCCGTTTTTTATCGCCTACTTTGGCATTTAAGTGGGCAAGTATGGCTAGAGGCATGTGTGAATACTTTAACGCTTTGTGCCCATCTAAAGACTCTGTCAGTTTGATTGCAGCACTTGTATCTCCGGCATACCCAATCGCAATAGCCTGGTTTAAACGTGCAATGGGGGAGTCTGTTATTTGAATTAATTTCTCATAGTGTTCGACAATCAAATCCCAATCTGTCTGTTCAAAAGCAATGGCCTGACAGTGTTCTTTGGCAATAAGCGCCTCATAGAAAAATCGACCTGAAGCCTCAAGGGGGGCTAAATCGGCTAAATTTAGAATTTGATTCGCCGTGTTGATATACTCCTTTTTCCAAAGCTTTCGATCCTGCAAATCAATAGGAATAATGAACCCGTCATTATCAACTTTTGAATCAATTCTGGCAATATTAAAGTGCATTAAGGCAAATAAAGCCAAGGTATCTTGATTAGCGATTTTTGGTTCGGCAATTAAGAGGTTGACCAGTCCAATGGCTTCTTGGCAAAACATTATATTTATTGATTGTTTCGCATCAGAACTGTAAAATCCTTCATTAAACAAGAGATATAATACGATGTGAACAGTACCCATAGCTTCAATTAGCTTGTCAGTCATTGGAAATTCAAATTTGTGATTCTTTAGCTTCTCTTTTGTTCTCAAAAGTCTTTTCTTAACCGTAGCTTCTGGCAGTAGTAGCGCTCTAGCAATGGCCTGTATGCTAAACCCGCAAAGCGTTTTTAAAATGAAGGGAATTCTACTTTCAGGCTTTATATCTTCATGGCAACACATGAAGATCATACGTAGTTGGTCGTCTTTAATATTCGATTCTTTAAATTCTTGATCAACAGTGTTACCAAGAGACCATTCACTTTCTAACATTTGAGTTAAATCATCTGCAAATTTAATTTTGGTTTTATTCGCTCTAATTGTATCAATTGCCTGGTTCTTTGCAGTTCGAATAATCCAGGAGGACGGATTATCGGGAATGCCTTTTTGCTGCCAATGAATAAGTGCCTTACTAAAGGCGTCTTGGAGTGTATCTTCAGCTAATTCAAAATTATGAGAGCCAAAAATCCGAGTAAGCACCGCCAGTAATCGTGAAGAGTCTGTTTTATAAAGTTGGGCTATGCGTGTCTTAATATCATTCATAATGATGGATTGAAACATATATAATGGAATCGTTGAAATCTATTTAAGTATACTTCGGGTCGAAACGAGACATTCCTGAAAAACATAACGATCAGCATCAGATAGGGCGCATTCTCGTTTTTTGGACTATGCGACGACCTTTATTGTTGGTGCTAACGCTATACTTTTCAATGTGTTCCAGCGGCCAGCCTTGAAATAGGAGCGGAGCAATATGATTGCCTCGGCGCTTTCTTCTTTCCAGTAGATCGCAGGCCCCTTGATACGCAAGTTGAGAACACGCCGAATAGCGCTTTCTATAGCTCCACTTCCGATTGGATGGCCTAATGCCTTCAATTTATCATAGGCCATGTGGGCTTTGTGCTTAATGAAATAGTTCAGTTCGGTTCGTATGGCCTTATTTCCTCCCCGGCATAGCGAGCGGATCTGTTTGATCACTGCTTCCACTTCACCTTGTTTCAGCATGTGACGATGTTTCGTCAGCCAGGATTTACGCTTTTTTGCGGTCCATTTTTTACGCAGTTGAGTGACCTTGGCGAGGTGTTCAACTGCAT
>Ga0209633_10002593_pt1 | contig 17295 bp, 15 predicted proteins | sample Cruoilmetagenom1_FD_187290 | JGI IMG/M metagenome (GOLD analysis project Ga0209633, IMG submission 187290) | Oil polluted marine microbial communities from Coal Oil Point, Santa Barbara, California, USA - Sample 1 (SPAdes) (version 2) | ecosystem: Environmental > Aquatic > Marine > Oil seeps ... | reverse complement strand
TCTGAGTGCTTCATCAATTAGAGCATGCTATTCGAGCTCACTGGGCTGTTGAAAATAATTTACATTGGGTGCTCGATATGGCCTTTGATGAAGATAGTAATCGAACTCGCCAAGGCGACAGTGCATCAAACCTTGCTGTGATTAGACACATTGCTTTAAACTTGATAAAAAAGGAAAAAACATCAAAAGTCGGTATAAAAACAAAGCGTCTAAAAGCAGGATGGAGTAACGATTACTTGCTCAAGGTTATCGGTGTGATTTAAGCCCGATTGCCCTGCCATTTTCCTGCACACACAGAAAAGTTATTTCAGACTCATTTTATATCGGGCAAGGCTTGAAATTGAAAAATGGAGGGAGGTACGTTAGATTAACGACCGGTTGGAAAGTTCAAGTGCTGAACTTACTAGACCGTTCATTCAAACCTAAGGTTTAATATGAAATCACTCTATGCCGTTTTAATCGTCGGCTTTACGTTTATGTATATAGTCGGTTCTGCATTTTAAATTGAAAACCTGAATCTGGAAATGTTGACACATAACCTGGTCCGTTTTTTTATCGGATTCGTGATAATGGGAATCTGGGTTTGGTATCGGCATAGCATGAAATTTAAATCCGCTCTGTATTTAATGCTGTTTTTTCTTGTTTCTGATGATATCTTTGATTTTTATGGGCATATAGATGACTTTGACTCTGAAATGATTATTCATGATCTCCTTTTTATTTTATGGGGAGCGATTGCTGGTTTTTTATATACGAGGCATATACACAGATTACGGGAAACTTAATTACGTCAGGTGATTGCCTAATGATTTTTTGCGGGATGGGCAGAGCAAAGCTAGAAATTAGAGTGCCCATATTTTTAATATGTTAATGGATACACTTAGGAATGTGCACGAAATAACTTGAACAGTTCACATATTGACTATTGTGGTACCGCGACATAATTCCATTGCTCTAGTTCGTCATCAAACACAATTCGCATTGATTCTTTAAATCCTTTCGCCACTTTTCTGCCTGTTTTATAAATCCTGTTAAAAATAGAGCTAAACACTCGCAACCCTATTTTTATTGTTGTTTTGTAACTACTCAGCATGGCGTTCCGTACTCTGTGTTTGTAATATTTTTAGATGTTATTTTCGGCACGGGGCAAACAAATCAAGCTCAGTATCATAGATATTCGTACTCACATTCATTAGCCCTAGAACTGAGTGGAATAAATTATCATGACTATATTTGCTAGTACTTTTCTGTTCTAAACATTCACTATTAATTCCCAGACTACTTTTTAGTTGATCAGAAAACCACAGGATGAAAGGGACATGTATTTGTTCATCGGGAGCTATCATATAAGGAAGGCCATGTAAATACATATTATTTTCACCTAGAGACTCGCCATGATCGGACATATAAATCATTGCGGTGTTAAATTTATCTGAATTTTGTTTGAGCGCCTTAATAACCTGCTCCAGAAAATAGTCAGTATAGAGAATGGTATTATCATAGGCATTAACAAGACTTTCTTTGGAACATTCATTGACTTGGCTATTTTCGCAAATGGGCGTAAAGGTTTTAAATTGTTGTGGTACCCTTAAATGATAAGAGGGCCCATGACTGCCTTTTTGGTGTAACACAATTAAGGTATCTTTTTCTCTTTCATCAATATAATTTTGCAGATTATTCAGCAAAATTTCATCAAAACATTCTTCGGTATTACAGAATGTTTTATCTTCAAGTTCAGCCATATTCTCATACAGTACTCTGTCACAGGTACTCTTACATCCTGAATTATTATCTCTCCACAATACATCCACTCCGGCATGCTTGAGAACATCAAGAAGCCCCTCTGTATATTTGGCTTCAGAGTCACTATAAGTATTATGTGCCAGTTGTGAAAACATACACGGTACAGAGGTTGCGGTTGCAGTTCCACAGGAATAAAAATTATTATAGTAAGTAATTTCTTCTTGTTTTAAATAGGGATTGGTTTCTCTGGGGTAACCATTTAAAGAAAAGTTTTTAGCTCTGGCTGTTTCTCCTACAACCAAAATAGTCAATGTCTTTTTATTGTTTTTTACGGTTTGAGGAGACAATGAAGCATCCAGCCCAATGGCTTGGATGGGTTTGTTCTTGTTGCTTGATAAACGATTGATGTTGGAACTTATAGATTTAATGTAGTTCACTGGATTAATAAGGTGGCGAATATAACGATTGCTTCTATAAAGAGGGGCAAAGTCCCCAAAAAAGTAAAACACAATCGTCACAATAATAATCAAACTAATGATTGCAACTAATAGATTGCTTAACAGTTGTTTTAAAAAAGGCTTATAGTTAAGAGGTAATCGTAGAATAATAATGGACGGTAGAATACCTAAAAAGACAAGGTAAAAAAGCATTTGAATGCTAAAAAGCTCGGATGTCTCTGCTATATCTGTTTCCAGAGCATTCTGGATCATGCTTTTATCAAGCATAACGCCATATGAATTCATAAAATAAGCAGCGATAGACGCTGTTAACAGAATTAAAACTGTTACTGTTTTAAACAGAAATTTAAAACGAATGAGGCCAAAAAACAGCGTATAGGTTAGAGTTAAAACTAAAAAAAAGGGGCTGTAATAAGCAATGGTTTCAAATGAAAGGCCACCTTTGATTTTAAATAATTCGCTCCATAAAGAAATATTGGCAGCGGAGGTTAAAAAAAGCGCAATCACTAAGGGAAGAAATGAGGTTAAAGTGATTAACTCAGTTTTATTTTTGAGTGAAAATAAAGTATTTGTCTTGATATTTCTATCTTTATTTGAGGTGTGTCGATTGGTTAGCGTTTTTTTAAACATCAGCCTAAATCCATTGCAGACTTTTTCTGAAAATTACCAAAAACCAGGTTAGGGATGCCAACCAGCAGACTGCTAATGAAAATAAGTCATGACTTAAAAAATGTGCGCCCCGCATTTGCTGCGCTATGCCGTATATTAGGCCAAGCAGTAAACCAGAATAAAGCCAATAGTGTTTATATTGCGGTTTGACGATCATCAGGAAAAAATAAAGACTGATAAAAGTATATCCTCCCCCTGCATGCCCTGCCGGAAAGCAACGACCAACTTTCAGATAAACCGGGGCATAATCAAAAAGACGAATATAGGGTTGTGTTCCGCCGAACAGTTTTAAATCCCAAGGGCAGTAGATATGTGTATTATTTTTTAATATAGCAACAATGATAGGTCCGGTAATACTGGCTATAAACAAAAACACCAAGGGTTTCCGGTAACGATGTAGGTATGATTTGGCTGGCAGAGAAAACAATAAAACGAGTAAAACTATTACGCCCATTATTTTAGAAAAAGCCTGCCCTCCTTTATGGAGAACCGTTTCGGTTAACCAGTTATCTTTAAATGGCCACTGATGAAGATCGGTATTGTAAAAGTTTTCACTAATTTGAAAATCTAAGGGGGTAAATTCGAGGCCAATAAATGCGACTAGAAATAACGTGAGTGGAATTGCAAAATGGGTTTTGATGAAACGCTCAAAATCAATTTGTATTTGATGAGGCAACGCTGGCTCCTGAAATAAATTCAGTAACCAGTATAATAAAGACAGGGTTAGTGCAACGTTAAAGAAACGTTAACTTTTTGTTAAGGAGATGAAAAAATCTGTTATTTGATGAAGCAGTAAATTAATTTGAAAAAGTCCATTTTACAGTGGTTCCATGATTTATTTGGCTCTCAATATCCAAATGCCAACCATAATGATCACAAATACGTTTTGATATATCCAGGCCAAAACCGCTGCCTTGGCTATTTTGACCTCGAAACCCCCGATTAGATACTTGGTCTATATCTTTTGAAGCGATACCGCATCCAGTGTCAGTGACTGTAAAACAGTCACTATTTAGCTTGATTGTAATCGACCCAGTTTTGGTGAAAATAAAAGCGTTCTTTATTAAATTCCCCATTAACATTGCCACGATGGCATTAGGTGCTTTTACCCAAGGCGACGGTTGTAAATCACTAATCACCTTAACCTCTGCAACTAATAGCTCTCGGTAATCTATAATCAGTTGTTTAATAACAGGACACAGATAAGTTTTAAGGGTATGAGCTTCGCTTTCTTCCCGTTTACGTGAAAGCGCTAATAAAACATTTAACCGGGCGGACATTTCATCGGCTGATCGTCTAATACGAGATACTTTTTGCTGAAGATGATCTGGAAGATCTCTTTGTAAAGACAGGTTTTCACTGGCTGCAATGATTACTGAAAGAGGCGTCCTAAGTTCATGGCTGGCATTACCTGTAAATTCATGTTCTCGCTGAATTAAGCTTTGTAGCCTGTCGTGAAAGGCATCAAATTCCAAAGCCAGAATTCCAACCTCATCATCCGCATAATTTGGAGCCAGATAATTTGATGAAATTTCAGGATCCAGCGCTTTAACTTCAGAGGCTAACGAGATAATAGGGTCTAATACTTTTTTAGAAAGCGAAAATCCATACCACGTGGTTAACCATAAAATAATAAAGCACCCTGCAATCAGGTAAATAATAATGTTACGCTCTAAATTTTCAAAATTAGTATCATTATATAAGATGTAGTAATTGCTATTATCACGCTTAATTACACCCAAATCATACATCTGACCCTTATATTCAAGATCATAAGTTCCCACCGGGTAATTGGACAAAAAAGCCATATTTTGTGGTGTGTTGTTGTTTTCAACTTTATATATCTCCCAGTTTTTAGATTTCTGATATATAAAAGTAGGATCCTTATCTGAAAGTTCGACAAAATAGTTCAACTCTTCGATTAAAACAGCATCCATAAATTGTCGCTCTATTGCTTCTAAGGCTAAGAATATAAATAGTGTCATAAACAGACTGATCAGCAATCCTAATAATGGGTATGAAAGAAAAACCCGAAAGCGAAGCGAGTGACGATAATGCATTACTTTAATTGGTAACCTACGCCACGAATAGTATATAGCAAAGCAGGATTGGTAAATGGTTTATCAATGACTTGTCGCAAATGAAAAATATGAACACGCAAGGCATCACCCTCTGGTGGATCATCCCCCCATATTGTGTATTCTATATCTTGACGGGAAACTACGTTAGGCGCATGTTGCATTAATAACTCCAGAATCTTGAATTCGATAAGCGTTAATTCAAGAAGCTTTCTAGCACGTTTAACTTCCCGAGTAGCAGAATTTAATTCAAGGTCTGAAAAAACCAGCGTAGATTGTTGATAAGCAGCCGTTTGGCGACGGGTTAGCGCTTCAAGACGTAATTTTAATTCTTTAAGCGAAAACGGTTTGATTAAATAATCATCTGCACCATGTTCAAAACCACTGATTCTATCTGCTTCTGTATCTCTGGCAGTTAACATTAATATGGGCAGCCATTTTTGTGCCTTTTCTCTTAAATGTTTGCAAAGCTCGAGCCCACTAATACCAGGCAAACCTAAATCTAGCACTATGGCATCATAGTCGTTAACGACGGCTAAGTGCAGTCCTGTGATACCATCAACTGCAGTATCAATAATATCGCCTTGTGACTCAAAAAAATCTGCTAACTCTTTAATCAGGTCCTGATTGTCTTCAATTAATAATAATCGCATCGTTATTCAATATGCCTATCGAAAAGAAAATATCCTAAAAACATCAGTTAAGCACAAAATCCACGCTAAACTGATGTCTTTGGGTTTATTTGCGGGGAAAAAAAATTAATACATCCGTCGTCTGAATAACCAACCTGCACAGCTTATAGTGATAATTCCAATGATTACCAAAGGCCAGTATTGGCCAAATAGCTGGTTTATGCTTAAACCTTCCAGAAACACGCCACGTAGAATAATCAAAAAATAGCGTAGCGGATTGATCAGGGTAAAATCCTGAACTAAAGGCGGCATGTTGGCAATCGGTGTAGCGTAACCAGACAGTATGACTGCTGGAACAATAAACAGGAAAGCGCCCAAAAGCCCCTGTTGCTGGGTTACTGCCAGTGATGAAATCATCAGGCCGATACCGATCACGGCAAACACGAACAGTACAATGCCAATATACAGCGGCGCAATACTACCGACTAATGGCACTTTAAACCAGATTACTGCCATAAACATGATAAATGAGGCTTCTATCATGCCGATAATTAAACCGGGTATGGCTTTACCGATCAGTATTTCCAATGGGGTTAATGGGGTGACTAATAATTGATCAAAAGTACCTTGCTCGCGTTCCCTGGCGACAGAAAGTGCGGTGACGATAACAGTAACCACCAGTGTTAACAAACCGACGATACCCGGTACAATAAACCAACGGCTTTCCAGATTCGGATTAAACCAGGCTCTGATTTCCAGTTTTGCCGGTGGCAACGGCAGTTTATGTTGCCGCGCCCAGTTTAGGTTAAATTCTGTTAATACCGTCTGGGCGTAACCCAGGGCTATCTGAGCAGTATTGGAATCGCGACCATCTAGCAGGATTTGCACTTTAGCGGGACGTTGTGCCGATAACAAGTCGCGACTGAAATGTTGACCGATATGTACAATCAGTAAGACCTTCTTATTATCCAGCGCCGAGGCTATCTGCTCGTGACGGTTAATATGCATCACTTTCTTGAATGCGGGTGCTCCGTTAAATCGAGCAATCAGATCACGCGATTCAATACTGGCATCTTCGTTATAAATAGCGATGGGTACCTGGTTAAGGTCATAAGTAGCTGCATAACCAAAGACAAACAACTGAAATATCGGTGGTCCAATCAACACAAAGCGGCTTTTTTTGTCCTTGAGTAGATTCAGAAACTCTTTAATCAGTAAAGCATAGATGCGCATCCACATGGCAGTTACTCCAGACGTCTCGGCGCTCGCCATAAGGCCAGGGCGAAAAAAATAATCGCCATCACTAATAGCGCCAACGCATTTGGGATAATAATGCCCCAAATATTGCCAGCCAAAAAGACCGTTTGCAGTATGGCAACAAAATAGCGTGCCGCAATCAAATAAGTGAGGCCTTGTATGGGGGGTGGCATGCTGTCGATATCAAAGATAAAACCAGACATAATAAACGCCGGTAGAAAAGTCACGATGATAGCTACTTGACCGGCGACAAACTGATTTTTTGCCGCAATCGAAATTACCAGTCCCATACCCAAGGCGACCAACATAAATAGCGTACCTGTCAGTAATAACACCCACAACGATCCCAGCAAAGGCACTTGAAATAAAAAAACCGCCATTGCGATAGATAGCAGCATGCCACCCATGCCCAGCAGATAATAGGGAATCAGCTTACCGAGTAAGACTTCGCGCACACTGACAGGTGTTGTAATTAATGCTTCCATGGTGCCGCGTTCCCATTCTCTTGCTACCACTAGAGCCGTTAATAATGCGCCGATCAGGGTCATGATTACTGCAATCAATCCCGGTACCAGAAAATTGCGGCTACGTAAGGCACTGTTGTACCAGATTCGCTGTTCCAGCATGACCGGTTTTGACAAAGCCGTACCGCGCTGTTCTGCAAAATGGCTGAGCCATTTGTCCCATGTGCCTTGGATATAGCCTGAAATAAGGCGTGCGGTATTGGCATCCACGCCATCGATGATCACCTGAATCGGCGCTGATTCCTGGTTAAATAACTGGCGGTTAAAATTACTGCGCAAGCGAATGATAGCATTGATTTTTCGTGTCTCCAGCGCTTTCTGGGCCAAACGCATATCGGCAAAATGCAGGCCGACAAAATAGTCTGAATGTTCAAAAGCAGTGCTAAAACTACGAGCTTCCGGCGATACTTTGTCCAGCACCAGGCCGACCGGCACATGCCTGGCATCCAGTGAGACACCGTAGCCGAATAATAGTAATAAAAACACTGGCATCACAAAGGCAATCGCCAGACTGCTGGGATCGCGTTTGATTTGCAAAAATTCCTTGCGGATTAGCCCGATCAAGCGCTGATTCATATTAGTGCTCTTTATCTAGGTTGACTTTACTGTTTTTGTCGATCAGGGATTTGATGACAACGTCAATCGATCCGGTACGAGCAATCTCCTGATCAAAAAAAGAGCGATAAGTTGTTACTAAACTTACACCATCAATGTGGATTTCATAGACTTTCCATTCGTCACTTTTATTTAATAGCATACGATAAATTATATTAACAGGCTGCTTACCTGATTGATGAACTAAGGTTCTTACGATGGTTTTGCCATCATTGGTAGTATCATTGTTAGGGTAGTAAGTAATAGTCCATTCTTTATAATTTAGAAAAGCTCTGGTATAGACGCGCACTAATAAGATCTTAAACTCATGAATGAACCGTTGTCTTTGTTCTGGAGTGGCTTTTCGTATATTTTTACCTAATACCAGCAGTGCCACCCTATGCATGTCGACGAATTTGGTCACTACCCCATCGACAAATTGTGTAGCCTTGCTGAAATCGTTTTGATAGGCGGGTCGCTTTAAAGTCTGTTTGATTTGTTCCGAGCTTCTCTCAATAACTTGCTGGGCCTGGATGATATCTTCCACTGCTGCGACAGAGGATAGAGCAATGAAACTAAAACACAATAGTGAAAAAAGTTGTCTCATAAACATATACATCTCCAGAAAAGGTAAGGAATGTGAATTTTATAAACCCCGACATTCGCTCAGAATTAGAAATTGTATGGACACGGTTTGGTTTTCGAGCAGTTGTTTCATAATAAGCAATTATCCATCTAAATCAAAAGAATAAAAATATACCTCAAAGCGTGACCTACCTATGATTAACGTGTCGATATAAAGTCAGGGACAGCGTCATGGGTTTCTTCGAAAGATCCATAGAACTCAGTTATTGCACTGCTTCCGTCGTGATATCTGGTATTGATTCAACTAGTCGGATAAAGGCTTCTTCCATGCTATCGGGAGGAGATTGATCCGCACTTTGACTTTGCCGTTTAATCTCAGCAGGTGTGCCGGAGGCTAAAATGTCACCCTCGCGCATAATCAGCAGTCGGTCGCAATATTCCGCTTCTTCCATAAAGTGAGTGGTGACCAGTACCGTCACAGCCTGCGCTGCCAGATGGTTAATTCGCGCCCAGAATTCACGCCGCGCTAGCGGATCAATACCCGAGGTAGGTTCATCAAGAAACAAAATTTCCGGTTCGTGCATCAAGGCACAGGCCAAGGCCAGGCGTTGTTTATAACCCAGTGGCAGATCAATACTGGTTGAATCCACCAGTGCTTGCAGGTCAAACTGTTGTAACGCCCAGTTAATACGATCCATGCGCTGCTTATTGCGCAAGCCGTAAGCACTACTGAAAAAATCAAGATTTTGCCGCACGCTAAGCTGACCATATAATGAAAATTTTTGCGACATATAGCCAATGCGCGCACGTGCTTTGGCCGCGGCTTTACTTAAATCGACACCGGCAACGCTGAGCTGACCATTGCTGGTGGGCAATAAGCCGCAGAGCATTCGAAAAGTCGTGGTTTTACCGGCGCCATTGGCGCCCAGCAAGCCGAAAATTTCACCTTTTTGCACATTAAAAGACAATTTTTTCACTGCCTGAAATGAACCGAACCAGCGATCCACCGATTCTACCTTAATTACTGTTTCTCGTTGGGTTGTTGCGATCGGCTCCGAAGCTCTAGCAAGTGGTGGATTAGCAGTTGGATAGTGCTCTAGCAATAGCATGATGAAGGCATCTTCAAGCCGGGGCTCAATCATTTCGATATGTAGTTTTTCTGCGGTATCGAAACCAGCCTCCAAATTCGGTGTCGTTCCGTGTCGAATCACCACCCTCACGGTTTCGCCTTGTATAACGGTATCAATAATGTCTGCTTGCACTTTTAAGCGGTTTTGGATTTGCCGCTTCGATAAGGTCGGACTGGACACGGAAAAACTGCACCCATCTGCTTGCCGGTGAAACGCTTCAGGCGACCCTTGCTTGAGTACCTTGCCCTGATCCAGCAAAATAACATCGCTGCAGCGTTCGGCTTCATCCATATAAGCGGTACTGAGCAGTACGGTTGTGCTTGATTGGTTTACCAGAGTTTCAATAATATGCCACAACTCACGTCTCGACACCGGATCGACGCCAACCGAAGGTTCATCTAGCAGTAACAATCGTGGCCGGTTTACCAGCGTACAGGCCAGTCCCAGTTTTTGTTTCATGCCGCCGGATAGTTGCCCAGCCAGCCGCGCATTGAATTTTGCCAGCCCGGTCAGGCGGGTCAATTCGGTAAACCGCGCTTCCCGCTCGGCTATGTCAATACTGAACAGATCTGCGTAAAGAGTCAGATTTTCATGCACACTGAGGTCTTCGTATAAGCCAAAACGCTGCGGCATATAGCCTGTTATCTGATGTATTTGTGCCGTATTACTGACGCTATCCAGAGCAAACACTGTAATAGCGCCGGAATCCGGGACTAATAATCCTGCTATTAGGCGGAGTAGGGTGGTTTTACCGGCACCATCAGGGCCCACCAGCGCCGTTACCGCAGCTTCACGGATGCGTAGCGATACATCCTGAAGGGCGTTGGTTTTACCCTGGTTGGAAACAAATGCCTTGGAAACTTTTTGTAGATTTAGAGCATCTCCGGAACCCGGTTGTGCTGTCATGACTGTGGCTTACAGGGTGGCTGGGGATTCTGCTCCAGTTGCGTTAGTGGAATGGTCACTGTGACCGGCATACCGAGGCGTAATTGATTTTCCGGATTACAGGCGTAAACGCGTAACTGATAGACCAGGCTGGTTCTAAGTTCTGTTGTTTCAACCGCTTTCGGGGTGAACTCAGCCGTTGGCGAAATATAGCCGACCCAGCCGGGATAGCTTTTACCGGGGTAGCTGTCAGTGTTTATATGAGCCACCATACCGGGGCGCAGTTTGCCCAGGTCCTGTTCCGACACATAACTTCTGGCCCATACCGGATCGATCAATGCCAGCGTGAACACAGGGTTCTGCGCTCCGGCCATATCGCCCGGCTCTAGTATGCGATCCTGAATTACCCCATCGTGCGGTGCATAAATATGGCCATCTTGCCAGATTTTGTTTGCCAGTTTTAGCGCGCTGGCATCAGCTTTTAATTGCGCTTGGGCAGCCAAAATATCTTCTTGACGCGGACCAATCACGGTAAGGGATTGCTGTTCTATTAACGCATTAAGTTTTTCCCGTGCAGAATCAAGCTCTGCTCTAGCCCGATCAGCTGCCTCTGTTGATACCAGTTTTTTTTTGGCAAGAGCCAACATACGGTTCAGTTCTTTTTGGGCAAACCGCACCGCCGCCTCCTCTCCTTTAACATCAGCACGCGCTTTACCGATTTCTTCAGGACGAGAGCCTCTTATCAGCCGATCCAGAACCTGTTGTTGAACTTCAAGCTTGGCTTCGGCACTGTCCACGGCATACTGGAAGCGTTCCAGATCCTGCACAGCCAGTAATTGCCCTTGCTTAACCCGTTCACCTTCCTGCACAACGATTTGTTTGATATGTTCCGGATCATGAAAACTCAGTTCGACCTGACGGATGTCTATATTACCGTATAACGTCAAACGCGTTTCATCAGTCTCTGAGGAAGGAATGAAAGTCCAACCGGCAAATCCAATGCCTGTAATCACAAGCAAGATCAGTATGATTTTAAGTGGTTTATCCATAATAGTAGGCGTTGTTATTTTCTGTCATTATCCGTTATAAAAAGTATGATGGAAAATCAATTGCCAGTTTACGACTGTTTTTTAACGCGATGACTAAGGCAATACTCAGTATAAACCAACAAACATATAGCGACATATTGTAATTTCATTGGAGCGACAGTCAGTTACTTTTAATACAATCCATGGATTTTTAGTCCATGTTGGATGAGTCCATATACGTTTTTAACACAAAGAAACTCTCCCATCATTCGTGAGTCTGTTCCTATGCGGAAAACCAATGCCGAGTATGGTTACAGAAACTGGTTACTGATAACATTACCGTCACTTCAACCATAGTACCAACAATTGTTGCCGACGCTGTACTCGATCAGGAATTATACAGGGCGATGGCCGTTTGCTAACAATGAATTAAAATACTCCAGACTTATATTTTGTTATAGATCTCCGTGGCGAATAGGCTTCGTTCAAAACCACTCATCGAGATTATATTGCTGATGCAAGACAGGAATTTCTACCTGAGTGTTGTGAAGTTTTTTGGCGAACACCGGCATAACTTCTTTATCGCCATGCACCAGAAAAGTAGTCTTCGGGCTGCCTGTATGTTGATGCCAGGCCAGTAGTTCCGCCTGATCGGCATGGGCAGAGAAACCGCCGATGGTATAAGTGCTGGCATGAACCTGAATTTCTTCACCGAATATTTTGACTTCTTTTGCGCCATCCACAATCCGACGTGCTAAAGTCCCATATGCGGCAAAACCGACAAAGATAATGGTATTGTTTCGTTTCCAAAGATTGTGTTTAAGATGATGCTTGACCCGGCCACCGGTACACATGCCGGAACCGGCAATAATCACTGCGCCTCCTGCGACATTATTAATTGCCATTGAGTCAGCCGTTTCCCGGGTAAAATGCAAACTGGGAAACATAAACGGATCTTGGCCAGATGTAAAGATTGCACAAGTTTCCTTATCAAAACACTCGGGATGGCGCTGAAAAATCTCGGTAGCGGAAATTGCCATGGGTGAATCGAGAAAAACTGGAAGATAGGATGGCAACTGCCCGTTTTCAATCCCTTCGCGCAAATAATAAAGCAGTTCTTGTGCGCGTTCCAGCGCAAAGCTTGGAATAATGATATTACCGCCTTTAGCTATGGTTTTGTTTATTGTTGAATAGAACTCCTCCAGGGTCGGTTCCAGGGTTTTATGCAGGCGATCGCCATAGGTGGTTTCCATGACTACAATATCGACATGGGGAGGTGTCGTTGGATCTTTGATAATGGCTCGACCGTTATAGCCTAAATCACCAGAAAACAGAATTTTGCGTTGCTGTTCTTTGTGATTAACTTCCAGTACGATAGAGGCAGAACCTAAAATATGCCCTGCATCAATAAAAGTAACCTGAATTCCTCCATTGATAGCTAAAGGCTGATTGTATTTTGCCGTCCGACCGAAAAAACCAAAACAGTTTAGGACATCAACCGTATTATAAAGTGGTTCAATCTTGTCTTTTTTATAGCCGTGTCTTGAGGCCTTTTTGGTTTTATAGCGGGCTTCATCTTCCTGCAAGTGTGCCGAATCCAGTAACACTAGACGGGCTAATTCACAGGATGCCCCTGTAGTAATAATTTCACCGGCAAATCCCTGTTTAACCAGTAACGGTATACGGCCACAGTGATCCAGGTGGGCATGGGTTAGCAGCAAATAATCGATACTGGCGGGGTCGAAGCCGAAAGGTTCAGAATTTTCCTCATCCATCTCCCGGCCACCCTGATAAAGTCCGCAATCGATTAAGATTTTCTTACCGGCGGCCTCAAATAGATGACAAGACCCTGTTACGTTTTGATCTGCACCGTGAAATTCAAGTTTCATTTGTCATTCTCCTTGTTAATTAATGTGTATGCAGAAATAAGTATTCACACGCTGAGTTTCATTCCATGCATTATTCGAATTCATTCCTATCGGATAAGCATTAAGTGTACGAATAAATTCGAATCTATTAGTTTTCCAGTTTGTAAGGAGTACCAAGCAATTTGTACCTATTTGCCTAAACGTTCTGAAATACGCTTGTATGCCTCTTTAAGTTCGTCACCAATAACTTTTGTGCTATGAATCAGTTCAGCACTGGTTTCTTTTGTGTCATCTGTAATCACACCTAAGGCATCGACAAATTGTCCCCAGTTCTTTTCTGCTTTTTGCCATTCTTGTTTGGCGTCCATACTGGCAAGATGAATTTGCACTTCAATTTCATCACGCTGTTGCTTTAATGTATCAGTTAGTTCATCAAACTCTTTTATTAAATTCATTGTTCATTCCTCGTGATTCGACAAGTTTGTATTGATGGGTGTTGTGAGTTACCCGAAGGTAGAACGTAGTGTAACCCAGCTTTGGCATGGTTTTGTCGGGTTACGCTATCGCTAACCCGACCTACGATTATCTATCAATACTAATTGTTAAAGTACTCATGCAAAATAAACTTCTATGGATTATTAGTATATTTTATCGGCATCCCCTATTTTATTACCAGTTCAAGGCGACATAACGTTGAAAATCACCGCTCCTAACCAATAATAGGACTCTTTTAGCTGCGCTACTTTCTTTTATAGCGCGCTCGAATTCCGCTGCATTGTTCACCGGCTTCCGGTTGACTTGCAAAATGACTGATCCCAGTTCTATTCCTGCCATAGCAGCAATTGAATCCGGCTGTACGTTAGTTACAACAACGGCCTCTCCCTTTTTGATATTGAACTGTTCAGCCAGTTGTGGTGTAATCGATTGCACAGTCATCCCGATCTCTTCGGAACTTAAGGCAGGACCACTGGCCACTTCCATATTCTTCGCTTGTTTTCCTATTTTTACGGCTAGTGTTTTACGCTTACCATCTCTCAAGACGGTGAGTTCAGCCTGACTGCCTGGTGCAGTCAAAGCTATGTGATTACGGAATTCTCCGACGCTTTTAACTTTTCTGCCCCGATAAGCAATGATGATATCACCTTGCTGCAATCCGGCTTTTTCGGCGGGTGAATCTTCTGCAACCTGGGCAACCAGTATGCCTTCTTGTTTGATGCCAAACGATTTGGCAAGGGCATCAGTTAAAGGTTGAATAACGACACCCAGATGACCACGAACCACTTCGCCTTTATCAATTAATTGTTCACCTATAGCTTTGGCCAAATCAATAGGAATAGCAAAACCAATCCCCATATAACCACCACTGCGACTAAAAATGGCGGTATTGATACCGACTACCTGACCATCAAGGTTAACCAGTGGTCCACCAGAATTGCCTGGATTAATGGCTGCATCAGTCTGGATAAAATCCTCGTAATCGTTGATGCCGATACTGGTTCGCCCTTTGGCACTGACGACACCAACGGTTAAGGTATTATTCAAGCCAAATGGATTACCTATCGCCACCACCCATTCACCCACCTCCAGCCGGGTAGAATCTCCCAAAGGTAAAGCAGGAAAATCATCGGCTTTTATCTCAATCACAGCAACATCCGACTTTGGATCGGTACCTGTTACCTTGGCGTCATATTCCTTACCATTCTTGAATTTAACCCGTATCTTGTCAGCATGCTCGACCACATGATTATTAGTTAAAATATAGGTCTTTTCGGATAAAAATCCGCTATCGACTTTAAATACGAACCCCGAACCCTGGCCAATGGCTCGCTGTCTAGGTTGAGGTTCGCCTCGCCGGCGTGGTGTTTGCGGAATATTGGGAAATTGATCACCAAAAAAACGTTTAAACAGATCATCCCCAAAAGGATCTCCCGGACTAGCAAATGGCGAAGAAAATTGCATGGTTGGGTTTTTGATGCTGCTTTCAACCTGAATAAAAACAACCGAGGGCGATACTTTACGCGCTATTGAAGCAAAAGCCTTACTGGTTTGGCGTAAATTTTCGACACCACTTTCTTGCCCATAGGCAGGTAAGGCAAAAACCCAGAGCAGTAATAAAAAACGTGTTATGAGATGATTCTTCATCATAGCCTCCCTATTTTAATAAAGGTCTACATTGTAGTTGAACAATGCAGACTCGGATTCGTTATCCGTGCGGATGTACGATTTTATTTTTAAAAGCGGATATTGATTTCTTGATTTTTGCCCATTCACCTTTAATGCTTGCTTTTCTAATAGCTACTTTTAGAGCATCGATACTGTCGTAAAGAACTTCATAATCATCTTTAGTGCCGTAACCTAAAGCTTGCGCTACTTTGATATTCTGCTCAGCATTTTTGACCAGTTTGGTGATTTTATCTCTAGTTTCCTGTTTGGATAAATCACTTTTATGTTCGATTTGAAAGGCTTCATCTAATTTTTCTTCCGCCCGAATAATTGATAACGGTGTGATTCCCTGTTCGGTAATGAAAGTATCCAGAACGTCATACAATACCTGCTTAGCTTCATCAAGTTTTCCCGCGTCAATCAGCGGAGCCACTGAATCAATAGCGGCAGGATAGCTTGCAAGCGGGAGATAGACGGTGGTCACTCTGATCTCATCGACCAGGCTATCGACAATAGGCCGGGCAGCTTGATAGTGATTATCATCAATTAAATCGTCTAAATCATCTTCCAATCTTTTAATGGTTTTTAAACTGGTAACTCCCTCGAAGACCTGGACTCGAATATCAATAGGAAGCATACCCAGCGCCGGATCACGCGCGAGCAGTAAATGTAAATTTCCGGAAGCCACTTGCAATGCGGCCATTGCTTGTTTCGGTTGATTATCTTGCAGAGCTTTTAAAGCCGTTTGCGTAGCATTGGCTGCATCAAGCGCTTCCTTGACTACTTGTTTGTGAGCATTAACCTTTGCTTTATCGGATGCAGATGCCTTGTTAGTGGTAGACATGCTTTTTCCGGATGTAACCACCGATGGAGCCTTTGCCGCTTCTTTGGCAAACCCCGTAAGCGGCAATGATAAAGCCAAGGGAATAACTGCCACTCCAATTGCCACGCTGATTTTTGATTTTTGGTTTTTCATTGTTGTTTCCTTAATAAAGTTAATAAAGATATGATTAGCAAAAGGGATATTCGGCCTATGCTTTTGGAACAATAATGGTGTTTTAACCATTTTTTTATTTTGTTGTTATGGCCGATTCTTTTACCGGACCTGGCGAGGCTATTGAGTGTTGATATGTTCCAACAAAAGCTCACACCGATTATATTGGTTTTTGTCACCTCCCTATTTCTTATTTGTACTTTATGTTTTTACTGAACCAAGCTATTCAAACCCGCTCATTTTCATCTGAGGTGATGAGGCATTAGCTTCCAGCAGATATAAAAAATGGTTTTTTAATGATGTTTACCTTTCTAGTTGCGTTTCAGTAGATATACTTCATTAGTTAACTGAATTATTGGTATCGCCAAGTTGACTAGCGGTAAACCGGTGGCGTACACTATAAAAATCAACCTGCCCCGGTATCCGGAAATCCAGTTGACCCCAGTAACTACCCGTTTCCGTTTTGGACTTTTCAGGCGCATTTTTTACCAATGGAACCAATATCGTATCGCCTGGATCCAGCACCAGCGGTCTATCACCGTATTCTTTGATCTCAAAATAAGTCGCAGCGATATCATTGTTCACCTTATAGCTCAATTTTGTCCGGCTAATTTCCATAGGTAATGCTCCTGGATTAAAAAGTTCGATGATCAGTGCCTTGCGGGCTTGATCAAATCTGTCGTAGCG
>Ga0209633_10002592_pt1 | contig 17296 bp, 14 predicted proteins | sample Cruoilmetagenom1_FD_187290 | JGI IMG/M metagenome (GOLD analysis project Ga0209633, IMG submission 187290) | Oil polluted marine microbial communities from Coal Oil Point, Santa Barbara, California, USA - Sample 1 (SPAdes) (version 2) | ecosystem: Environmental > Aquatic > Marine > Oil seeps ... | reverse complement strand
AAAAGAAATAGATGAAGAATAACTATTTTATATTTTCTAAAAAGTTAAAGTAAAAATTGTTCCTTTATCAGTATCAGAATTTGCCGTAATTGTTCCTCCATGCAAACGCATAATTTGCTTAGATAGACTTAAACCAATACCAGAACCTGTTGTTTTTGTGGTAAAAAAAGGAATAAATATTTTATCAATCACATCTTTTAATATTCCCTGTCCGTTATCGATAATTTGTATTGCCGGCCGACCACGTTTATTAAAAAATCCCTTAATATGAATTACCTTATTCTCGGTATCTTCTAAAGCATGAATTGCATTTTTTATTAAATTAATTAATACCTGTTCTATTAATTTCGAATCGGAATAAATCTCAATATCTTCCGGCGATACACTAGTTGAAAAGTTAATTCTATTTTGTTCTATTTCTTCATGCATAAGAGGTTTAATATCATCGAATATTTCCTTAATTCTAGAAATTTTAAAGCTAGGCTTTGGTATTTTTGTTAGATTCCTATAGGTATCGACAAAATGAATTAATCCTGTACTTCTTTTATGAATTGTGCTTAATGCCAAATGAATATCATTCGTCATTTCTTTATCGAAATCGCTATTTTTTGTGTCCTTTATTAAATTACTTAAAGATGAACTTATCGATGCTATTGGAGTAATAGAGTTCATAATTTCGTGAGTTAATACACTTATTAGTTTCTGCCATGTTTGAGTTTCCTGATCTTCTAAAACATTCTGAATATTTTTTATTGTAACTAAAAATATTTCTTCATCATGTATCTTTATCTTCGTACCTGATATTGCTAATTGTAAAATATCGTCTTCATCTTGAATTTTTATTAACTGATTTTTCGATGGATTAAAATTTAACAAGCCTTCAGATAATTTATGACTAATTATCTCGAGTTCGTTTATATTTTTAATATTCCCAATCTGAAAAAGTTTTCGAAAGGCCATATTTACCATATCAACCTTACCATCTTTCTTATATGTTATAATACTGACATCAATATTCTGTACCAAGCTACGCAAATAATAAAATTGCTCTTCTTTCTCCGAACGTATTTTCTGAAAATCGCTAATTACCTGATTAAATGCACTATTTAGCTCATCAAATGATGATCCCATTCCTTCGACATGAAACGACCTAGTAAATTCAGAAAATCGTATAGATTCCAGAAAACTCGTCAAGTCTCTGTTTGTTCTATCGTTATACTTTATTAATAATATTACTTGAATTATTATTGCTAGTCCAACAATAAAAGGTGTAATAAAATAATTTATTTTTATTGTATAAAAAAATAAAAACACAGTTGCTGTAATAAGCAATACTCTTATTGCTGTATTTATTCTAAAGTTCCTATAAATCATATTTTTCCATTCTACGATATAACGAAGTCCTTGTTAATCCGAGTATTTTTGCAGCTTTTGTAACATTACCCATATTTTGTTTCATCACTTTTAATATAATTGTTTTCTCAATATCATCAAGGTTATAAGTATCAAGCTCAAGTTCTCTTTTATTCTTCTTTGCCTGTGATGAGAAAATAAAATCGTCAACATTTAGAATCGACATATCGCTCATTATAACAGCTCTCTCTATTGCATGCTGCAATTCTCTAACATTTCCCGGCCACGAATATTGATTTAACTTTTCAATTGCCTTTTTATGAATAGCCTTAATGTTTTTTTTATACTTTCTCGAATAAATTTTTAAAAAATGATTTGCTAAAATTGATATATCGCCTATTCTTTCTCGTAAAGGAGGAAGATGAATCTCAACAGTATTTATTCTATACAATAAATCTTGTCGGAACTCATCGTTTTGTACCATTTTATAAATATCGTTATTTGTAGCACATATTAGCCTAACATCTATATTCTTATCGATATTTGAACCAACTCTAGTTACTTTATTTTTTTCTATTACACTCAATAATTTCGATTGAAGCGGCATTGACAAATTACCTATTTCATCGAGAAATAGTGTTCCTCCTGAAGCAACTTCAAATCTTCCGGGTTTATCTTTTTTTGCATCAGTAAACGCACCCTTTACATGTCCAAATAATTCGCTTTCAAATAAGTTTTCAGCTATCGAGCCTAAATCAACATTAAGAAATATATCATCTCGACGCAAAGAATCTCTATACAAAGCTCTGGCAACAAGCTCCTTCCCTGTTCCATTTTCTCCTAAAATAAGAATATTAGCATCGGTTTTTGCTACTTTTTTGATTGTTTTAAAAACAACTTGCATTTCTTCCGATTTTCCAATAAAATCATGAAATGGTTGGTCTTGAATTTTACTTATTTCTCTTTGCTTTGTTTTTAATTTCCCTGCTTCTTTTTTCGAATTACTCAATTTAATAACAGAAGAAATTGTTGCAACTAATTTCTCGTTTTGCCATGGTTTTATTATAAAATCGGTAGCTCCGGACTTAATAGCATAAACAGCTTTCTCGGTATCTCCATATGCTGTCATAAAAACAACAATAGCATCAGGATCAATATCTAGAATTTTTTTTAACCAATATATTCCTTCCTGACCACTTATTGCATCTTTTGTAAAATTCATATCAAGTAAAATAACATCATATGAATTTTTATTCAGAAGATCAGGAATTTTATTTGGGTCTTCTTCTGTGTGAATTAATTCTACATGCTTTTTTAATAAAAATTTTAAAGCAAATAAAATATCCTGATTGTCGTCAATTGCTAATACTTTGCCAGTAAGATTATTCATATATTTTAACTTTGGAATAACAATATTGTAAATGTATTAAAAAAATTATAGCGAAATAGAATTTCTTATAACTATTGTTCGAAATCGTACTTATATTGTATTATTATCGAACAAATATAATTTCTTACGAACTTAACATCTTGCCTATTATTCTTTATATCTGCAATTTACAACATTTGGCATAAATAATGAATAATAATTTATATAAACAATTTTATATATTTGTTTTTTTATTAAACATAGATTTTCTTCAAATATTATGATAGAAACAATAAAACTTTGCAAAGTATTTAGAAATGAGAATTTTGAAACCGATGCTATTAAATCATTAGATTTTAATGTTAAAAAAGGAGAGTTTGTTTCGATAGTTGGTGCATCAGGTAGCGGAAAAACTACTTTGCTAAATATTCTAGGATTAATAGATAACCATACTTCCGGAGAATTCTATTTTAATGGTATTAATGTAAACAACTTATCTTTACGAGATAAAACGAATATTAGAAAAAATAACATTGGCTTTATCTTTCAAAGTTTTAATTTAATCGACGAATTAAATGTATATGAAAATGTGGAACTTCCTCTAATATATCAGAAAATTAAAGCTAAGGAACGCAAGAAACGAACCGAAGAAATATTGGCTCAATTAAAACTTACTCATAGAAAAAAATATTTCCCATTTCAACTGTCGGGAGGTCAACAACAACGTGTTGCAATTGCGCGCTCGGTAATAGGAAAGCCAAAGATTATTCTTGCCGATGAACCAACCGGAAACCTCGATTCTATTAACGGAAAAGAAGTTATGGAATTATTAGCAAACTTAAATAATGAAGGAACTACTATAATAATGGCAACTCACAATATATCAGATGCAAATTATGCTAATAGAACAGTTCAATTATTCGATGGAAATATTATCTCTGAAAAAGTAAGTAAGGCATATTATAAGTCATCTAATTTTAGTAATTAAAATGTTAGCATATAATTACATAAAAATCGCACTTAGAAATATCTTTAGATACAAAATATTTTCGCTAATTAATATTTTAGGCTTATCTATTGGGTTTGCAGTTAGCATATTAATTCTTTCATATGTTTTAAACGAATTAGAATATGATAGTTTCCACGAAAATGCAGACAATATTTATAGAATACCAATAAAAGGAGAAATATCCGGACATAAATTAGACATAGCTGTAAATTGCGCTCCCATAGCTCCTTCTTTAGTTAAAGATAATCCTAATATTATTAATTATGTTAGGATACTAAAAACCCATCAACAAATATTTTTCAATAATAATTCTGTTAAATATTACGAAAACAACCTCATTTTCGCTGATTCTACATTTTTCGATATTTTTTCTTTTAATCTGATTAAAGGGGATAAAAATAAAGCATTAAAAAATCCCCACTCATTAGTTATTACAGAAGAAATTGCAAAAAAATATTTTGGAGATAAAAATCCTATTGGAAAACAATTAAAATTAAATAACGAATATAATTATACCATTACCGGCATTATAAAAAACAATAATAGAAAATCTCACATTCCGATAGACTTTCTTGCATCATTTTCTACACTTGAAGAAAATGATAAAATTCAATATGGACTAGATTCATGGACCTCATTTAATTATTATACATATATAAAAACAAGTCAAAATGCCAATATTGATTCAATAAATATTTACTTAAAAAATTATTTAGATAGAAAACTAAAAATAAATTTAAAAGAAGAAGGTGTTGAATTAATTCCATATTTGCAAGCCATTAAAAAAATTCATTTGCATTCTAAATTAATGAACGAAATAGAAGATAATGGAAGTATGGAAGAGATTTATATATATTCAATAATAGCATTAATTATTCTATTAATTGCGTGTATAAATTTTATAAATTTAACAACTGCACATTCTTCAAATAGATTAAAAGAAGTTAGTATAAGAAAAATTCTCGGAGCAAACAGAGGAATGCTTATACATCAGTTCATCGGAGAAGCAGTTGTACTTAGTATAATTGCATATACTCTTTCTCTATTTTTTATCGAACTTTTATTACCTGTATTCAATAATGTAGTTGATAAAGATTTGAATTTAATTTTCATTTCTAAACCCTATTTTTTACTACTTTTTCTGCTTTTTGCTATAATAGTAGGGATAATCTCGGGTAGTTACCCTTCATTCTTCATTTCATCATTTAGTCCTGTTAAAATCTTAAAGCGAAAAATATTTAAGTTTTCATCAAAATCAAGATTTCGTAATATATTAGTTGTTTTTCAATTTATTATTTCTATTACTCTTATTATTAGCACTAGTGTTGTATATACACAATTAAATTTTATAAAAAATGAACCATTAGGTTTTTCTAAAAATAATGTTCTAATAATTCCAATATTAGACAAACCAATGAGCGAAAATATTGATAGTATAAAAAAAGCTATCGACAAACTTCCCGGAGTAATTAATATAGCATCATCAAGCAATATTCCGGGGAAAGAATATTCCGGCATAGGTTTTACTCCAGAAGGAATGAGTAAAGACAAAACTGTTCTAATCTATAATTTCAAAGCAGACGAAAATTACTTATCAACAATGGATATTAAATTAATACAAGGTAGAAATTTTAATTCACAAGCCGATTCAAATTGTGTAATTATAAACGAAACTTTGTGTAAGCAATTAAATTGGAAAGAACCAATTGGGAAAAAATTATTTTACGATATCAGCAATAATAAATCACTCACAGTTATTGGTGTAATAAAAGATTATCATTATCGTTCTTTAAAAACTAAAATATCACCTTTACTTATAAGTTTATGTAAGAACAATACGGCTTATTTATCAATAAAGATTAACCCTAACTACAATGCAACAATTAACAATATTAAGTTAACTTGGCAAAATATCGACAACAGATATCCTTTTAATTTCTTTATGCTACACGACTCATACGATAATCTATATATATTGGAAAAACGTTTAGGAAAATTGTTCATTTCACTTACAATACTTGCTCTACTATTAGCATCTCTTGGATTATATGGATTAGCATCGTTTAGCACAAAACAACGCACAAAAGAAATAGGAATTAGAAGAGTTCATGGGGCAACTGTTTTTCAAATTGTTATGATGTTAAGTAAAGATTTATCGAAATGGGTACTTATTGCAAGTTTTATGGCATGGCCAATTTCTTATCTTTTAATAACACAATGGCTAAACCATTTTCAATATAAAATAGAATTATCTATTTGGACATTTATAATTTCTACACTAATAGGATTACTTATAGCAATTATCACTGCCAATTTTCAAGCTATAAAATCAGCTTTAGCAAACCCTGTAGAATCGCTTCGATACGAATAATAAAAATATTCTTTTATTATAATGCAGCATATAATTATTTCTTTCGTCTTTATTATATAATTTGAAAAAATAAATATTAATAAAAAACATAATTATGTTACGAAAATTAAATTTTACGGTACTATTTATCTGCATTATTACAATAACAGGATTTTCACAAAAAAAAATAAATGCTGATGAAATAATTCAAAAACTAAACAACAAAGAAGCTGTTAATTACCAGGACATTACTATTGTTGGCGATATTGATTTAAGAAAAATTAATAATGTTGAAATAGAAAATAAAAATTTAAATTCAACTAAGACCTATAAATATCATGTTAATTCTTTTTTAAAATTTAATAATTGCATTTTCGATGGAAGTATTATTGGTTATTTTAGTACAGAAAAACCAAATGAATTATTTATTGCTATGTTTCATAACGAGGTAGAATTTAACAACTGTACTTTTAATAAAGATGTATTATTTAAGTATTCAGAATTCGACAAGAAAGTTGTTTTTATTAATAGTACATTTAAGAACAATGCACTTTTCAAATATTCTAAATTTGCTATGATAACTAGTTTTTCAGGAACTCAATTTAAACATGAAGCAAATTTTAAATATAGTGAATATAGAGAAAAAGCAGATTTCAGTAATACAAAATATACTGAAGAAGCAAATTTTAAATATGCAAAATTTAAAGATGCTGTATTTTTTAACCAAACAACTTACTTAGAAGAAGCAAATTTCAAATATTCCGAATTTAAAGATGTTGTTAATTTTGCAGACTCAAAATTTAATGACGAAGCAAATTTTAAATACTCAAAATTTTCGAAAGGCGTAAGCTTTAAGAATTCTGAGTTTAATTCATTCTCAAACTTTAAATATACAAAATTTTCGAAACCTTTAGTTCTTGATAATGTAAAGTTTAATGGAGATTGCGATTTTAAATATACACGAATTGGTGGCAAAGAATTTAAATTATCAGAATTGAAATAAATACTTAATTAATCTCATTAAAAAATAAGAGTTTGATAATTACTATCAAACTCTTACTAACTTAAACTTATTCGCAAAATATTTCAGCATTGTAATTACGGCTCTGTTACAAATCTAGAGTCGCTAACATCTTGTAACTCATTAAACAAATCTACAATATGCTGTATTTCTAATGCGAACCCCACCCTCATGTTAGCAGTCTTATATATTTCGTTTGTTATGTACTTTATTTGATTCTGATTAGCAATTAACACTTGTATAGGATCAATCTCATGAACATTAAATTTACCTTGCGATTTCTTCAATATCGACAGATTATTATCAATAATCTTATTCATTCTTTTATACGACTTTGTTATTGCAGCCAACTTATGCCCAATTACTCCAATTACTTCACCGGTTTCGGCATTGATTAACGGGCTCCCTGAGTTTCCTTGTTTTATCGACGAATCGAACTGAATATAATTATTCCTATTATTATGTTTAAACAATGATGATACGATTCCTGTTTTTATTCCTAAGTTTTCTTGATTAATCTGATACCCTACCGAAGCAATTGGTTGCCCTATTTCAATTTTCTTACAAGAACTTAATTTAAGAGATGGAATAGACTCAAATTCAGGAAAATTTATATTTATTGCTGCAAAAGCAGTATTTTCGTCTGTATTAGTAATAATTCGTTGCTTCAATTCTTCAATTTTAAGCTTCTTCGATGCATACTCTGAATATCCATCTTCCTTCATAAATTTTATTTCAACTTTATCGGAATTTTTTATTTTATGAATATATTCATCAGTAATAAGAAAATTGTTTCTAGTTTTAAATCCTGTCATCGAAATAATTTTAGTTCCCGTAGAACTATAAAAGTTTAGCAAACAAACTGAACGGTGACATTCTTTCCAAATTTTTCTATACATAGTGCAAAATTTATATTACAGTACTTAGTTCTTTTTCTTTTTTAAACGATATTTTATTTCCCGTAGTTAATTCATACATTACCTGACACAATAGCTCATTATCGGTATTTGATATTTTGCTATCTCTATTTACTTCAATAAAATTATAATCTCCCTTAGATTCTTTGTAAGCTATTTTTAAACAGTAAGGGCAATCTATACTTGTAATAAGATATCTAAGTTTATTAAAACTATTATATTCCTTATATAAATCAATTTTTACAGGAGCAATTTTTTCTTTTATATTTATATAAATCGAAATCATAAATACTAGCGATTATATTAAAAGTTACTAAAGCATTATTCTTAAAAACGAATAAATAAATATTGCAGTTACTACTGCAAATATCACAAGTACCCCTATATCAAAAAAATTTGAATTAAAAAATTTCTCACGCATTGACAAACTCCTTTTTTTCATAACTTTTGTTTTTAAATCATGGCTAAAATAATTTGTATTTTCTAAAAAAATACAATGACTTTTTAAACGTATAATAATTTCAAATTACCGTATCGATTTTCAGAATTACCGTAAAATTCATAATTTAATAGTTAAATATTATTACACCAATTATTATAAATATATCTAATTCTTCGAGTCTAATCTAAATATAGCATGTTCATATTCGTACAATTGTGTTACATTTTCGTTCACAAAAACAATACCCCCACAATTCACAATCTCCACAAAAGACTAACAACCTGCAACATATATCCTTTGGCACTAAATATGATTACTTAAACCAAAATATTAGGTTTAATTTTTAAAAAGTTACTTTAAATATGAAAGCAGTTAAAATTGTTACAGTTTCGATATTTTTATTATTATTTACATCTGTGCTTGATGCACAAAAGGTATGGACATTAGAAGATTGTATTAATTATGCAATAGAAAATAATATTAATGTAAAACGACAAGAACTTGTAGCACAACAATCGCAAAATAATCTTAATCAATCGAAATATGAATTACTTCCCGATGTTAATGGTTTTGTTAATCATAATTTGAATTCTGGGAAAAGTGTTAATTACGAAACTTATTCTTACGTTCACGAAAAATATAATAATGGAACTATGGGAATTAGTAGTAATTTAAAATTATTTGATGGACTTCAACTATATAATTCAATAAAAAAGAGTGAATTAGATTTAAAAGCCAAATTAAAAGATGTTGAGAAAGCAAAAAACGATTTATCTTTAAATATTGCAACCAGTTATTTACAAATTCTTTTTAACGAAGAATTGAAAAATGTTTCGGAGCAAGAACTGGAACTGACATTAGAGCAAATTGAGAAAACAAAAAAATTAGTTGATGTAGGAAATATTCCTAAAGGCGATTTATTAGAAATTAAAGCTCAAGCAGCTACAGAAAAAGTTAATTTAACCAATGCCAAAAATCAACTGATTCTATCTTACTTAAATTTAACTCAAATGTTAAATCTCGACTCAATAGGAGATTTTAAAATTAAAATACCAACGAATATAGAAATACAGACTAACACAACTCTAAACAACGTCAATTCTATATTTTCTGAAGCTGTAGATTTTTTGCCACAAATAGAAAGTGCCGAATACCAACTCAAATCATCTAAAAGATATCTAAACATAACTAAAGGTCAACTAAGTCCTAATTTATCTTTGGGATTTGTTTATTACACTAGATATAATGAACTATCAAAACCAATTTTCTCTTATAATGAACAATTAAGAGAAAACGCATATAAACAACTTACTTTGAGTTTAAACATTCCGATATTCAATAAAATGCAAACAAAGAATAATATAAATAATGCAAAAATTAATGTTTTAGATGCTCAATTAAATCTATCGTTAACTAAGCAACAATTATATAAAGATATTCAACAAGCTCGTACCGAAGCCATTGCTTCATTCGAAAAATATCATGCTAATATTGATGCTGTTGAATCAATGGAAGAAGCTTTTAATTATACTCAACAAAAATATCAAGTTGGAATTGTAGATATTGTAGAATATAAAATGTCAAAGAAAAATTTAGCAATAGCAAAATCTGATGTATTAAAAGCTAAATACGAATACGTATTTAAAACTAAGATATTAGATTTTTATACAGGTAAACAGATTAAATTGTAATTTTGGGGAAGTTAAATTATTGGGGTTATTTTCTTTATTTCCTTAGGGTATATTTTAAACAATTACATTATTAACATCTGTTTTTATTAGGGTTCTTCATTAATTTGAAGAACCTTTTCTGCAATTTATAATGTTATATTATCTTTTCGAAATACAGAAAAGATATTTCTTGATTAGAATAAAAACACTCTCCTGTTTTTATAAATCCGGTATTGACACAAATATCAATACATTGTTTGTTATGTCCGTTAATTTTCATTCTAATCGACATACATTTCAATTCCTTAGCCTTATCTATTGCAAAATCGAGAAGTTTCTTCTCTAAACCTTTATTCTGCATATATGGATGAATAAGAATATGACTAATAGCTAAGAAATTCTTTTCATCAAGATTTTGCCAATTAACATTTTTGCCAACAATTTCCATTTTGCTATTTAAAATAATAATGGCAATACAAGATCTTTTATCTTTTAAAATAAAAACATTCTTGTTGTTAATCTCCGTTTTCAACTCATCTATACTCGGATACTTATTCGAATTACAAAAAATATGATTACCTTTAGAATTACTGGAAAAATGAGTTAATTCATAAATTAAATAAGTTATTTCTATAAGATTATTGTTTCCGGCAATTACTATTTCCATAATTATGACAAGTTAATATTAACCAACATTTTTAAAATTCAGAAATTATTCCTTATAATTATATATTCAAAAATATTATATCTTTCTAAAAGAAAACTCTTTTTTTAGAAAGATTTTATCAATTTCAATAAAAATAATAAAATTATTTAATAAATTCTACGTTTCTTATAAACTTATTTTACAATACTTTTTTGTAAGATTTAAGTATGTTAGTAAATTTGCATTGTTTTTAAAACATTAATTAATGAGATTCATAAAACTAATTTTCTTACTAGTATTTTCTCTTGCAATTTTTTCTTGCCAAAAAGAGAATTTTTACAACTCGAGTAATGCCGAACTTGTTTTTTCTACCGATACAATTATGTTCGACACAATATTTACTAATATTGGCTCGTCAACTCAATCTTTTACAGTTCATAATCCTTACAACAAGACAGTAAATATATCATCAATATCCTTAGCAGGAAGTAATAATTCGGTTTATCGCCTAAATATCGATGGTTATTCAGGTAACGAACTACACAATATCGAATTAAAAGCAAAAGACAGTTTATATATTTTTGCCGAAGTTACTATCGATCCTAACAACTCAAATTTACCATTAGTAATTAAAGACTCAATAATATTTACAACAAACAACAATAAACAATATGTAAATCTTATTTCCTGGGGTCAAGACGTTTATTTAATAAATGGAGAAATTATTCAAACACAAACATGGCAAAACGACAAACCATATTTAATATATAATTCTATGCTAGTTGATACAAATAGTTTATTAACCATTGAATCGGGAGCTAGATTATACTTTCATAATAAATCGAGACTATATGTTGCAGGTACTTTAATTGCAAACGGAACACTAGATGAGCCAATTCTCTTTTCCGGAGATAGAATAGAAGAACAATATTCTGATATTCCCGGGCAATGGGATGGTATTTGGTTTATGTCGGGAAGCAAGAATAATATACTTAGTTATTCCGTAATAAATAATGCCATAATTGGGATTCAGGTAGATACTTTTACCAATATTACAAAACCCACCTTAGACATATCGAATACAAGAATTGAGAACATGACATCAGCAGGAATTTACGCTCAAGGGTCTACAATAAAAGCATATAATTGTTTAATATCGAATTGTGGACAGTATGCTATTGCTCTAACTTTAGGAGGAGATTACGAATTTAACCATTGTACAATAGCAAATTATTGGAATTACTCTACCCGAAGTACTCCTTCTTTGTTGATAAATAATTATTATACCGATATTAATAATAATATTCAACTACGCCCATTAAACAATGCTACTTTCGGAAATTGTATTATTTATGGAAACAAGGAAAATGAAATTGTATTAGATAATGATTCAAATACAAATTTTAATTTTAAATTCGACCATTGTTTAATTAAAACAAATATACAAACAGAAAATGCTAATAATTTCGAAAATATTATTAAGAATATAACTCCTAATTTTATTTCAAAATTCGGCTCTGATTATCAGCTCGACACTTTATCTGTAGCTAAAGATTATGGAAAGATTGAAATAGGAGAATTATTTCCTATCGATATTAACGGAAATAGTAGAATTAGTGATAATGGACCTGATTTAGGCAGCTTTGAAAGAATTGAAAAATAAACTTATTTTTAATGAAAAATATACAACTAAAAATATTAATACTTGGCTTAATTATTTTCTCTAGCACTATTGTATTATCTGCACAAGAAATTAACTCGAAACATAATAATCAATTTAGAATTATGTTTTATAATGTCGAAAATTTATTCGATACTGAAGACGACCCTATTAAAAGAGATGAAGAATTTTTACCCAAAGGAGACAGATTTTGGACAAAATATAAATATTGGGATAAAGAAAACAGAATATGTAAGGTTATAACTGCCCTTGGAGGTTGGAATCCCCCGGATATTATTGGAATATGTGAAATTGAAAACAGAAAAGTTCTTAACGATTTAGTAAGCAATACTCCTTTGGTAAAATTTAATTATCAAATAGTTCATAAAGAATCTCCCGACAAAAGAGGTATTGACGTTGGACTTTTATACCGAAAAGAAACTTTTTCAATAATAGCGAAAAAATTTCTTGCAATAAATTTTCCTTTAAATCCAAATAGCAAAACAAGAGACATTTTATATGTTAAAGGAGTAACCAATTCAAACGACACTTTACATATTTTTATAAACCATTGGCCTTCGCGATGGGGCGGTCAATTAGAATCGGAACCACGAAGAGTGTTTGTAGCATCGGTCTTGCGACATAGTATAGATTCTCTGATTAACATAAGTAAAAAAACAAACATTATAATTGCAGGCGATTTTAACGACGAGCCCAATAATAATAGTATTGTTAAAACATTGCAGGCAAGTTCTAAAGTTAACAATATTCAAAATGATAAATTATATAATCTCTCGGGTTATATTCAAGAAAACAAACATGCTGCCAGTCATAAATATCAAGGAGTATGGGGAATGCTCGATCAATTTATTGTAAGTGGTTATTTACTAAATCAAACTAATTCCATTACTACAGGCATTAACGATGTTCATATTTTTAAAGCCAATTTTCTTATGGAAAAAGACGAGGCTTACTATGGATTTAAGCCTAAAAGAACATTTGTCGGCTTTAAATATAACGATGGCTTTAGCGATCACCTACCTGTGTATCTCGATTTGTTTTATTAACATTAGTTCAATGTGAACTTTTACAGATTAAACAGAATTAGATTCTTTAGTTTTTTTCGTCCCTAAGCCTAAAGGGAGAAAGCTAAAAAATTAATCTGTTCCTTTTAGTGAGCAAGGGTAAAAACAGGTTGATTTTGTGTTAAAGCATAATGTGTCAAAATAGAAATAATTAGATATGTTTTAATCCAAGTTCTTTACCTTTTTTTAACATAAAATTAAATGCATCCTTATAATTATTTTTAATCTCTCCATCTAAAATTGCTTCTTTAATAGCATTCTTAATAATACCAATATCTTTTGATGGAGAAATTCCAAAAGTTTTCATTATTAATTCCCCGGATATAGGAGGTTGAAAATTTCTTACTGCATCTTTTTCTTCAATTTCTTTTAGCTTATGTCGTACAAGTTTAAAATTATTAATATACTTATTATATGTAACTGAATTTTTTGATGTAATATCGGCTTCGCAAAGTATCATCAAATCGTCTATATCATCACCTGCATCAAAAAGCAATCGTCTTACGGCAGAATCTGAAACTTCATCTTTCGACAACACAATAGGACGCATATGTAACTGAACCATTTTCTTTACATATTTCATCTTCTCGTTTAATGGCAATTTCAGCTCTTTAAATATTTGTGGTACCATCTTCGCTCCCAAGTGGTCGTGTCCATAAAATGTCCAACCAATATCTTTATTAAATCGCTTCGATTGAGGTTTAGCTATATCGTGAAATAATGCAGCCCATCGCAGCCAAAGTTTATCAGAGTTATCACATACATTATCAATAACTTTAAGAGTATGAAGAAAGTTATCCTTATGTTTTTGTCCGTTTACTGTTTCAACACCTTTTAGTTTTGTGAGTGCAGGCAAAAACTTCTCTAACAAGCCTGTTTCGTATAAATACATAAAACCAATTGATGGTTTGGCAGATAAAAGAATCTTATTAAGTTCTTCAATTATTCTTTCTTTCGATATTATTTCTATTCTATCGCTATTACGCTTAATGGCATTATATGTATCTTTTTCTATTTCGAAGTTTAATTGAGTAGCAAACCTAATTGCTCTCATCATACGTAACGGGTCGTCGGAAAAAGTAATATCTGCATCGAGAGGCGTTTTTATTATCTTCCTTTTTATATCGTTTACTCCATCAAAAGGATCGATTAATTCGCCGAAATTTTCTTTATTTAAGCTATAAGCAAGAGCATTAATAGTAAAATCGCGTCTGTTTTGGTCATCGCTTAATGTTCCGTTTTCTACAATAGGTTTCCTCGAATTTCTACTATACGATTCTTTTCTGGCACCAACAAATTCAATCTCAATATTTTGATAATGAATCATAGCTGTTCCAAAATTTTTAAAAACACTAACTTTTATATTTTTCCCTAAACTTTTAGCAATTTTCTTGGCTATTTCTATACCGCTGCCTATTACAACAATATCGATATCCTTCGATTTTCGATTTAGAATATCGTCTCGCACAAATCCACCAATAACATATGCCTTAATATTCTCAGTTACTAAAACATTCGATATTATTCTAAAAATATTTGTATTCAGACAATTCTGCATATTTACTTATAATAATTTATTATAATGACATGACAAAATTACATATTTTTGAATTTTATTGTAATAAATATGATGATTTTATTTTTGGAATAATGTTTGAATGCAAGAATTCACATATGTATATATTACATAATTGATATTTTGAAATAATTATAATTATCACTAATAAAAGAAAAATGGTAGAATATTTAACTAAAGAGACTTTTAAAGAAAAAGTTTTTGATTTTGAAGCAAATAAAGATTGGAAATTTGAAGGAGATGTTCCTTGTATGATTGATTTCTTCGCAGACTGGTGTCAACCATGTAAAATGGTAGCTCCAATATTAGAAGAATTAGAAATGGAATACGATGGTAAAATAAATATTTACAAAATAGATACTGAAGCTCAACAAGAGCTAGCCGGAATGTTCGGAATAAGAAGTATCCCATCGTTATTATTTGTTCCAAAAGAAGGCGAACCACAAATGGCTCAAGGAGCTTTACCTAAAGAAACATTTATTAAAGCAATTAAAGATGTTTTAAAGGTTGAAAAATAAAACACAAAAAAAAACATTATTTTAAAAAGTCGGATTTTCCGACTTTTTTTTTGTTTTAAACTTTTATTACATACTTTTGCACTAGTAACGCAATGGGGTGCCTTAAATTTCAGGCTGAGATCAAACCCTTCGAACCTGATCCGGATAATGCCGGTGTAGGAAAAGAGTAAATCAAATTTCCCATTGTTTTCATTTTATTAGATGTCATATTTAATATCCTTATTTCTAGAATTTTGATATTATTTATGATTGATATTTTTAATGTTAAACAATTAATTTTTTAAACCATGAAGCGTTTTATTTATTTATTTATTATTCTATTTCTTGCCGTATCGGCAAAAGCACAATTCTCTATTAATGGCTTTGTCCAGAACACTTCTAACGAACCATTAATAGGCGCAAATGTTTTTATAAAAAGCATTTCGAAAGGCGTAAGCACAGATATTAATGGTGTTTTCTCTATTAACAATATCCCTGCCGGAAATTATCTATTATCTGCTACTTACATGGGATACAAAAGCTCTGATAAAGAAATCACTATCACTAAAGATTTAAGAATCAACTTTATTCTCGAAACAGAAACAATATTTGCCGATGAAGTTATTGTACAGGCTACAAGAGCATCGGAGAATACTCCTATGACATTTTCTAATATGACTAAAGAAAGTTTAAATAATATAGAAAAAACACAGGATATACCTTACGTATTAAGCCTAATGCCTTCGATGGTTCAAACATCTGAAGCAGGTACAGGAATCGGTTATACAAATCTAAGAATTAGAGGTACCGACCCCACTAGAATTAATGTTACAATAAATAGTATTCCGTTAAACGATGCAGAATCACAAGGAGTTTATTGGATAGATTTACCCGACTTTGTTAACTCGGTAGATAATATACAGGTTCAGCGTGGAGTTGGGTCGTCGACTAATGGTGCCGGGGCTTTTGGAGGAACAATAAATTTCAAATCGGAAGGTATTAATAAAGATGCTTACACCGAGATAAATAGTATTGGTGGTTCTTTTAACACCTTTAAAAACAATATTAAACTAGGAACAGGCTTAATAAATAATAATTTTTGTTTCGATGCTCGTTTCTCGAAAGTTAATAGCGACGGATATATCGATCATTCCTTTTCCGACCATAAATCTATTTTCCTTTCAGGAACATATCATACCGAGAAAAGTTTAATCAAAGCAAATATTATAAAAGGAGACCAACGCACAGGTATCTCGTGGTGGGGTGTTCCCGATTATATGATTAATTCTAACAGAACATATAATCCTGCCGGAGAATATGTTGATATGTATGGAAATACAAAATATTATAAAGGACAAACCGATAATTATATACAAACACATTATCAACTTATATTATCGCGCGAAATTTCAAATAATCTTAATTTGAATGCAGCCTTACACTATACTAAAGGTACAGGATACTACGAACAATATAAAAATGATGATGAATTCTCCGATTATAATTTATCTCCAATATTTTTATCAGATACTATGCTTAGAATTGGAGATAGAACAATGATTTTCCCTGATAGTACGATATCAACATCCGACATTATTCGACAAAAATTAATGGATAATGACTTTTATGGTTTTACTTATTCGATAAATTACACAAAAGAAAAATTTGGTATAAGTGCCGGCGGAGCATGGAACAGGTACG